>Ga0153999_1000024_pt1 | contig 121618 bp, 110 predicted proteins | sample TSNC083MetaG_FD_104675 | JGI IMG/M metagenome (GOLD analysis project Ga0153999, IMG submission 104675) | Attine ant fungus gardens microbial communities from North Carolina, USA - TSNC083 MetaG | ecosystem: Host-associated > Fungi > Mycelium > Unclassified | place: USA: North Carolina, Lumber...
GGCGCTATATTCACGTCATGGCGCATAAACCAAACCTGAAGGACGAACTATGAGTGAATTTTCCCAGACAGTACCCGAACTGGTCGCCTGGGCACGGAAAAATGATTTCTCTATTTCGCTCCCTACGGAGCGTCTCGCATTTCTGCTCGCCATCGCCACCCTGAACGGCGAACGGTTGGACGGCGAGATGAGCGAAGGTGAGCTGGTTGATGCATTTCGCCATGTCAGCAAGGGTTTTGAACAGACGCATGAAACGGTGGCGATGCGCGCCAACAATGCGATCAACGACATGGTGCGCCAGCGCCTGTTGAACCGCTTTACCAGCGAACTGGCGGACGGCAACGCGATCTACCGCCTCACGCCGCTGGGTATCGGCATTACCGATTACTATATTCGCCAACGCGAATTCTCCACGCTGCGTCTGTCGATGCAGCTGTCGATCGTGGCCCAGGAACTCAAGCGTGCCGCCGATGCTGCCGACGAGGGTGGCGACGATTTCCATTGGCACCGCAACGTGTTCGCGCCGTTGAAATATTCGGTGGCGGAAATTTTCGACAGCATCGACATGACGCAACGCGTGATGGACGAGCAGCAGCAGAGCGTGAAGAACGACATCGCGGCGCTGCTGAGCAAAGACTGGCGGGCGGCGATCTCCAGCTGCGAGATGCTGCTGTCGGAAACCTCTGGCACCCTGCGCGAGCTGCAGGATACGCTGGATGCGGCAGGCGATAAGCTGCAGGCCAATCTGCTGCGCATCCAGGACGCGACCCTCGACAATGTGGAGCTCGGCTTCGTCGACAAGCTGGTGTTCGATCTGCAAAGCAAGCTGGATCGCATCATCAGCTGGGGGCAGCAGGCGATCGACCTGTGGATCGGCTACGATCGCCACGTACACAAATTTATCCGTACCGCTATCGATATGGATAAAAACCGCGTATTCGCCCAACGCTTGCGCCAGTCGGTGCAAACCTATTTCGACCACCCGTGGGCGCTGACCCATGCCAATGCCGATCGTCTGCTGGACATGCGCGACGAGGAACTGGCGCTGCGCAGCGAGGAAGTGACCGGGGAACTGCCGCCGGATCTGGAGTTCGAAGAGTTCAGCGAAATTCGCGAACAGCTGGCGGCGATGATCGAAGAGGCGCTGAAGGTGTATCAGGAACAGCAAATGCCGCTCAACCTTGCAGCGGTGATGCGCGATTACCTGGCGCAATATCCGCGTGCGCGTCATTTCGACGTGGCACGTTTAGTGGTCGACCAGGCGGTGCGCCTCGGTGTGGCTGAAGCAGATTTCTCAGGGTTGCCGGCGGAATGGCAGGCAATCAATGATTACGGAGCCAAGGTCCAGGCCCATGTCATCGACAAATATTGAACAAGTAATGCCAGTCAAGCTGGCTAAAGCGCTGTCCAACTCGCTGTTCCCGGCGCTGGATAGCCAACTGCGCGCGGGTCGTCACATCGGTATCGATGAGCTGGACAACCACGCCTTTTTAATGGATTTCCAGGATGAGCTGGAAGAGTTTTACAACCGTTACAGCGTCGAGCTGATTCGGGCGCCGGAAGGTTTCTTCTATTTGCGTCCGCGCTCCACCACGCTGATCCCGCGTTCGGTGCTGTCCGAGCTGGATATGATGGTCGGTAAAATCTTGTGCTACCTGTATCTCAGCCCCGAACGCCTGGCGCATGAGGGCATTTTCAGCCATCAGGAGCTGTACGACGAGCTGCTGAGCCTGGCTGATGAGAACAAGCTGCTTAAGTTCGTCAACCAGCGTTCCACTGGTTCGGATCTCGATCGGCAGAAGCTGCACGAAAAGGTGCGCACCTCGCTGAACCGCCTGCGCCGCCTCGGCATGGTCTACTTCATGGGCAATGACAGCAGCAAGTTCCGCATTACCGAGGCGGTGTTCCGCTTTGGCGCCGACGTGCGCAGCGGCGACGATCCGCGTGAAGCGCAGCTGCGTATGATTCGCGACGGCGAGGCGATGCCGGTTGAAACCAGCCTGTCGCTGAACGATGAGAATGACGCTGAGGATCAGCAGGTTGATAACGCTCCTGACGGTGCAGAGGATGAACAGGAATGATTGAACGCGGTAAATTTCGCTCGCTGACGCTGGTTAACTGGAACGGTTTCTTCGCCCGTACCTTTGATCTGGATGAGCTGGTGACCACGCTGTCCGGCGGTAATGGGGCGGGGAAGTCCACCACCATGGCGGCCTTCGTCACCGCACTGATCCCCGACCTGACGCTGCTGCACTTCCGTAACACCACCGAAGCGGGCGCCACCAGCGGTTCGCGCGACAAAGGCTTGCACGGCAAGCTGCGCGCCGGCGTGTGTTACTCCACCCTCGACGTCGTCAACTCGCGCCACCAGCGCGTGGTGGTCGGTGTGCGCCTGCAGCAGGTTGCAGGGCGCGATCGTAAGGTCGACATCAAACCTTTCACCATCCAGGGCCTGCCGACCGCGGTACAGCCGACCGAGCTGCTGACCCAGACCGTGGGTGAGCGCCAGGCGCGGGTGCTGTCGCTGCAGGAGCTGAAGGATCGCGTGGAAGAGATGGAGGGGGTGCAGTTCAAGCAGTTCAACTCCATCACCGATTACCACTCGCTGATGTTCGATCTGGGCGTGATCCCGAAACGCCTGCGTTCGTCAGCCGATCGCAGCAAATTCTACCGTCTGATTGAAGCGTCGCTATACGGCGGTATTTCCAGCGCCATTACCCGCTCGCTGCGCGATTACCTGCTGCCGGAAAACAGCGGCGTGCGCAAGGCGTTCCAGGACATGGAAGCGGCGCTGCGCGAAAACCGCATGACGCTGGAGGCGATCCGCGTCACCCAGTCGGACCGCGACTTGTTCAAACATCTGATCTCCGAGGCCACCTCCTATGTGGCGGCGGACTATATGCGCCACGCCAACGAACGCCGCATCCACCTGGACGGCGCGCTGGCACTGCGCAGCGATCTGTTGGGCAGCCGCAAGCAACTGGCCGCCGAACAGTATCGTCATGTGGAAATGGCGCGTGAGCTGGGCGAGCAGAGCGGTGCCGAATCCGATCTGGAAACCGATTACCAGGCCGCCAGCGACCACCTGAATCTGGTGCAGACGGCGATGCGTCAGCAGGAGAAGATCGAACGCTATGAAGCCGATCTGGAAGAGCTGACCTACCGTCTGGAAGAGCAGAACGAAGTGGTGGCCGAGGCGAGCGAGCAGCAGGCCGAAAACGAAGCGCGGGCCGAAGCGGCCGAGCTGGAAGTGGATGAGCTGAAGAGCCAGCTGGCCGACTACCAGCAGGCGCTCGACGTGCAACAGACCCGCGCCATTCAGTACCAGCAGGCGCTACAGGCGTTGGAGCGCGCGCGCGCGCTGTGCCAATTGCCGGATCTGACCGCCGACAACGCCGAACAGTGGCTGGACACCTTCCAGGCCAGCGAGCAGGAAGCGACCGAAGCGTTGCTGATGCTGGAACAGAAGCTGAGCGTGGCCGACGCCGCACACGGCCAGTTCGAGCAAGCCTATCAGCTGGTGGGTAAAATCGCCGGCCAGGTCAGCCGCAGCGAAGCCTGGCAGTGCGCGCGCGAATTGCTGCGCGACTGGCCTTCGCAGCAACACCTCGCCGAGCGCGTTCAGCCGCTGCGTCTGCGCCTGAGCGAGCTGGAACAGCGCCTGCGCTCGCAGCAGGATGCCGAGCGCCTGCTGCAAGAGTTTTGCAAACGCCATGGCCAAGAGTACCAGCCGGACGATCTCGATATGCTGCAACAGGAGCTGGAAGAGCGCCTGGAATCGCTGTCGCAGAACGTCAGCGAAGCCGGCGAACGCCGCATGGAGATGCGCCAGGAACTGGAGCAAATCCAGCAGCGCATCCGTGAGCTGACGGCGCGCGCGCCGGTGTGGCTGGCGGCGCAGGACGCCCTGGGCCAGCTCAGCGATCAGAGCGGAGAGCCGCTGGAAAACAGCCAGCAGGTGACCGAATACATGCAGCAGCTGCTGGAGCGCGAGCGTGAAACCACCGTCGAGCGCGACGAAGTGGCGGCCCGCAAGCGTGAAGTGGAAGCGCAGATCGAGCGTCTCAGCCAGCCGGGCGGCGCGGAAGATCAACGCCTGGTCACGCTGGCCGAACGTTTCGGCGGCGTGCTGCTGTCGGAAATTTACGATGACGTCACCATCGACGATGCGCCTTACTTCTCGGCGCTGTATGGCCCTTCGCGCCACGCCATCGTGGTGCCGGATCTGTCGCTGGTGCGCGAGATGCTGGAAGGGCTGGAAGATTGCCCGGAAGATCTCTACCTGATCGAAGGGGATCCGCAGTCGTTCGATGACAGCGTGTTCGCCGTCGAAGAGCAGGACAAAGCGGTGGTGGTGAAGATCGCCGATCGCCAGTGGCGTTATTCCCGTTACCCGGAAGTGCCGTTGTTCGGCCGCGCGGCGCGCGAAAACCGTCTGGAAGTGCTGCATGCCGAGCGTGAAACGCTGGCGGAGCGCTATGCTACGCTGTCGTTCGACGTGCAGAAAACCCAGCGTTCACACCAGGCCTTCAGCCGCTTTATCGGCACCCATCTGGCGGTGGCGTTCGATGCCGATCCGGAAGCGGAGATCCGCGGCCTGAGCGCCCGTCGTGGCGAGATCGAACGTGCGCTGAACAATCACGAAGCGCAGAACCAGCAGCAGCGTCAGCAGTACGAACAGGCCAAAGAGGGCATTTCTGCGCTCAACCGCCTGATGCCGCTGGTCTCGTTGCTGAACGATGAAACGTTGCAGGACCGTGTCGACGAGATCCGCGAAGAGCTGGAAGAAGCGCAGGACGCCGCGCGTCATATCCAACAGCACGGTGTGTCGCTGACCAAGCTGGAGCCGCTGCTGTCGGTGCTGCAGAGCGATCCGCAGCAGCATGAACAGCTGCAGCAGGACTACGCGCAGGCGCAAAGCGTGCAGCGTCAGGCTAAACAGCAGGCGTTCGCGCTGACTGAAGTGGTGCAGCGTCGTGCGCACTTCAGCTACACCGATTCTGCCGGCATGCAGAATGCCAACAACGATCTGAACGATAAGCTGCGCCAGCGTCTGGAGCAGGCGGAAGCCGAACGCGCCCGCGCCCGTGAACAGCTGCGTCAGTATCAAACCCAGTTCACCCAGTACAGCCAGGTGCTGGCTTCGCTGAAAAGCTCGTATGACGCCAAGCGCGACATGCTGAAAGAGCTGAGCCAGGAGCTGGTGGACATCGGCGTGCAGGCCGATGCCAACGCCGAAGCGCGTGCGCGCGCGCGTCGCGACGAACTGCATGCGGCGCTGAGCAACAACCGCGCTCGCCGCAATCAGCTGGAGAAACAGCTGACCTTCTGCGAAGCCGAAATGGACGGCCTGCAGAAGAAACTGCGCAAGCTGGAACGCGATTATCATCAGCTGCGCGAACAGGTGGTGACCGCCAAGGCGGGCTGGTGCGCGGTGATGCGCCTGGTGAAAGACAACGGCGTGGAACGCCGCCTGCACCGCCGCGAGCTGGCGTATATGGATGGCGACGAGCTGCGCTCGATGTCGGATAAGGCGCTCGGTGCGCTGCGTCTGGCCGTGGCGGATAACGAACACCTGCGCGACGTGTTGCGCCTGTCGGAAGATCCGAAGCGGCCTGAGCGTAAAATTCAGTTCTATATCGCGGTCTACCAACACCTGCGCGAGCGTATCCGCCAGGACATCATCCGTACCGACGATCCGGTCGAGGCGATCGAACAGATGGAGATCGAGCTGGGCCGTCTGACCGAAGAGCTGACCGCGCGCGAGCAGAAGCTGGCGATCAGTTCGAAAAGCGTGGCCAACATCATTCGCAAAACCATTCAGCGCGAACAGAACCGCATTCGCATGTTGAACCAGGGTCTGCAGGCCGTTTCCTTCGGCCAGGTGAAGAGCGTACGCCTGAACGTCAATGTGCGCGAAGCGCACGCTACCCTGCTGGATGTGCTCTCCGAGCAGCAGGAACAGCATCAGGATCTGTTCAACAGCAACCGCCTGACCTTCTCCGAAGCGTTGGCCAAGCTGTATCAGCGCCTGAATCCGCAGATCGACATGGGGCAGCGCACGCCGCAGACCATCGGTGAGGAGTTGCTGGACTACCGCAACTACCTGGAGATGGAAGTGGAAGTGTACCGTGGTTCCGACGGTTGGCTGCGTGCGGAAAGCGGCGCGTTGTCTACCGGTGAGGCCATCGGTACCGGGATGTCGATCCTGGTGATGGTGGTGCAGAGCTGGGAAGAAGAATCCCGTCGCCTGCGCGGTAAAGACATCTCGCCGTGTCGTCTGCTGTTCCTCGATGAAGCGGCGCGTCTGGATGCCAAGTCGATCGCTACGCTGTTCGAGCTATGCGACCGTCTGGAGATGCAGCTGATCATTGCCGCGCCGGAAAACATCAGTCCGGAGAAAGGCACCACCTATAAACTGGTGCGTAAGGTGTTCCAGAACCACGAACATGTGCACGTGGTGGGGCTGCGCGGTTTCGCCGGCGAGCCACCGGCGCTGGGTACTGCCCAGGTTGAAACGCCGTAACGCAGAAAAACGCCCTAATAATCTGAAAATAGCCGCCGCAGGGTGGCTATTTTTTTGTGCGCGTGGATGATAAGTCCTGCTTTTTTATCCGTTGAAAAGCGGTTAGTTTAATCACATAAACAGTTATTCGACGCCCGCAGGGCGAAACGGCCTTTCTGTTTGTATACTGAAACTATATGCAGTTTTTGACGTTTTTTTTGTGAGCATACAGGGGGCAAGGGATGTTGCTTAAAAAGGGAAACTCTCTACGACGTTTGGCGCTGAGTGGCGCTATCGCCTGTAGTCTTGTGTCGTCGTTTTCCGCATCGGCCACCGTCACGGCGTTGCCGGTGGCATCAGCAGGCATGTCCGTTGCGCAGAGCCGTTCTGAGCTGCTGGCCGCGTTGCCGCGCGGCATGGATTTGCACTACCTTTCCACGCTGGCGCCGCTGTATGCGGCGAATCACATGCAGCCGATGTGGCAGGATCGCGAAGCCGTTCAGCAGTTTCAGCAGCAGCTGGCCGAGCTGGCGATGTCCGGCGTGCAGCCGCAGTTCACCCAATGGGTGAAGATGTTGACCGATCCGGCGCTCAGTGAAGCGGGCCGCGATGCGGTGCTGTCCGATGCGATGCTGGGCTATTTGCAGTTCGTCTCCGCCATCGGTGCCAACGGCAACAACTGGCTGTACAGCAATATTCCCTACAAGCTTGGCTTACCGCCCACCGCGGTGATCAACCAATGGCAACTGGCGGTGCGCCAGGCACGTACCCTGAGCTATGTGAATTCGCTCGCGCCGCAGCATCCGCAATACGCCAAGATGCATCAGGCGCTGCGCGATATGCTGGCGGACAATCGCCCCTGGCCACAGGTGGGCAGCGGCCCGAGCCTGCGCCCAGGCCAAATGAGCAACGATATCCCGGCGCTGCGTGAGATCCTGACGCGTACCGGCATGCTGGCCGCCTCGGCGCCGGAAGCGGAGCAGGAACCTGCGGTAGTCTCGGCGAAGAGCAATGAGCCCGACGACGGCGGGCTGACGGTAGACGAAGAGAAAAGCCGCGTGACGGTCAGCCCATCGGCGGCGCCGGTAACGGAGTTGACTGCGGAGCAGACGCCGCCGCAGGTTGGCAGCGTGGTGAGCGACAATCTTTATACCAATGAGCTGGTGGAGGGCGTCAAGCGCTTCCAGAAATGGCAGGGGTTGACGGCGGACGGCGTGATCGGCGTGCGCACCCGTGAGTGGCTCAATGTGTCACCGAAAACCCGTGCCGCGCTGTTGGCGTTGAATATCCAACGTCTGCGAATTTTACCGGGGCATGTCGGCACCGGCATTATGGTGAATATTCCCAACTACTCGCTGACCTACTACCAGAACGGCAATGAAGTGCTGTCTTCCCGCGTGATCGTCGGGCGGCCGAGCCGTAAGACGCCGCTGATGAGCAGCGCGTTGAACAACGTGGTGGTCAACCCGCCGTGGAACGTGCCGACGACGCTGGTGCGCGAGGACATTGTGCCGAAGGCGATGCGCGACGGTAACTACTTCCAGAAACACGGCTATACCGTGCTGTCGGGCTGGAGCAACGATGCGGAAGTGATCAACCCGGCGATGATCGACTGGAACATGGTTTCTGCGCGCAACTTCCCGTACCGCGTCCGTCAGGCGCCGGGGGCCACCAACTCGCTGGGGCGCTTCAAGTTCAATATGCCGAGCTCAGACGCCATCTACCTGCACGATACCCCGAACCACAGCCTGTTCCAGAAAGATATCCGCGCGCTCAGCTCCGGCTGCGTGCGGGTGAATAAGGCTTCCGATTTGGCGAATATGCTGCTGCAGGACGCCGGCTGGAACAACAGCCGCGTGTCTTCCACGCTGAAAGAGGGGAATACCACTTATGTGAATATTCGCCAGCGTATTCCCGTAAAACTGTATTATCTGACCGCCTGGGTTTCGGATGACGGCCAACCGCAATTCCGTACAGATATTTACAATTATGATAATACGGTGCGATCGGGCGCACAAATTTTGGCTCAGGCCAAAAAATTAATGCAGTAAATGCAGTAATTATAAATAAATAACGGTCAGAATGTTTGGCTATACCGCAGGCCCTCGTCGCCGGGGGCCTGTAAACCTAGGCGTATCGCGGGTTGACTCAGCATACGCAGGCGGTTATGGTTCGGACAGTGCGCTGCTTTGTGCATTTATTTTGACATTCTTGCCGGGTTTAACAGAGTCATGGACAAAATTGATCATCACCGCCGTAAATGGCTGGCGCTAGGTGGCGCCGCTATGGGCATAGCGCTGCTTCCAGGGCAGGCGTTTGCCAGTCTTTCCACCGCTCGACCGCGTATTTTAGTGCTGAATAACCTGAATACCGGTGAATCTATTAAAGCCGAGTTCTTTGACGGCAAAGGTTACAATAAAGAAGAGTTGGTGCGGCTAAATCATCTGTTCCGCGATTATCGCGCCAACAAGGTTAAATCGATCGATCCCCGCTTGTTTGATCACCTCTATCGTCTGCAGGGGCTGCTGGGCACCAGCAAGCCGGTGCAGCTGATCTCCGGATACCGCTCCGTAGACACCAACAACGAACTGCGTGCGCATAGCCGCGGCGTGGCCAAGCACAGCTACCACACCAAAGGCCAGGCGATGGATTTCCACATCGAAGGTATCCAATTGAGTAATATCCGTAAAGCGGCGTTAAAAATGCGCGCCGGTGGTGTAGGATATTACCCACGTAGCAACTTCGTACACATCGATACCGGCCCGGTTCGGACCTGGTAATCGCTGTGCCATCAGTGAATAACGCCGCTCTTGCGGACGCGGCGTTATTGTCGTTGGAGCCTTATGAAATACCATCTTATTCCCGTTACCGCCTTTAGCCAGAACTGCAGCCTGATCTGGTGCGAAAACACACAGCAGGCGGCGTTGGTCGATCCCGGTGGTGAAGCGGAAAAAATCAAAGCGGAAGTCGCGCTGCAGGGAGTGACGATCACTCAGATCTTGCTGACGCACGGCCATTTGGATCACGTCGGCGCGGCGGCAGAGTTGGCGGACCATTATCAGGTGCCGATCTATGGCCCGGATAAAGAAGACGCGTTTTGGCTCGATGGTTTGCCGGCGCAGAGCCGGATGTTTGGACTGGAAGAGTGCGCGCCGCTGACGCCGACCCGCTGGCTGTCGGAAGGCGATGAGATGCAGGTGGGCGAGATGACGCTCAAGGTGCTGCACTGTCCAGGGCATACGCCGGGCCACATCGTCTTTATCAATGAGCAGGCGCGTTTGGCGCTGGTGGGCGACGTGCTGTTTAACGGCGGCGTGGGGCGCAGCGATTTCCCGCGCGGTGACCATCAGGCGCTGATTGCCTCTATTCGTACCAAACTGCTGCCGTTGGGCGACGACATGCGCTTTATTCCCGGCCACGGTCCGATGTCGACCTTCGGCCACGAGCGCCAGACCAACCCGTTCCTGCGCGAAGAGCCGGCGGTGTGGTAACGATGATTTCCCGGCAGAAATAATCAAGGGGCGCATAGAGCGCCCCTTTTTTTATGACCTGCGTCGATGCTTTTAGAGCACGGCGACGATGGCTTCACACAGCGGCGCCATGTTGTCCGGCGTCATGCCGGCCACGTTCACCCGGCCTGAGTTCACGGCGTAGACGCCGAACTCTTCGCGCAGACGTAGCACCTGTTCTTTGGTCAGGCCGCTGAACGAGAACATGCCGTTCTGCTGGATGATGAAGCTGAAGTCCTGCTGCGCGCCTTTCTCCTGCAGAGTATTCACGAACAGCTGACGCATGCGGTGAATACGCTGGCGCATATCGGTCAGCTCTTGTTCCCACATCGCGCGCAGAGCGTCGTTGCCCAGAATGGTAGCGACCACGGCGGCGCCGTGTGACGGCGGGTTGGAGTAGTTGGCGCGAATCGCCGCTTTCACCTGGCTAAAGGCGCGGTCGGCGGTTTCGGCATCGGCGGCGACAATGGTGCAAGCGCCGACGCGCTCATTGTACAGACCGAAGTTTTTCGAGTAGGAACTGGCGACGATCAGCTCTTGATGTTTGGCGGCGAAAATACGCAGGCCTTGAGCATCCTCTTCCAGGCCGTTGGCGAAGCCCTGATAAGCGAAGTCGAACAGCGGCAGCCAGCCATTGGCGACGGAAAGTTCGGCCAGCTGCGCCCACTGTTCTGCCGTTGGATCGATACCGGTCGGGTTATGGCAGCAGCCGTGGAACAGCACGACATCACCGGCCTGGGCCTGTTTCAGGCTGTTCAGCAGGCCGTCGAAATCCAACGCGTGGTTGGCGGCGTCGTAGTAGGCGTATTCCAGCACTTCCAGGCCCACGGCGCTAAAGACGTTCTTGTGGTTCGGCCAGCTTGGGTTGCTAATCCAGATGCGTTTGGCGCTGGTTTGGTTAGCGATAAAGTCTGCCGCCACGCGCAGGCCGCCGGTGCCGCCTGGCGTCTGTGCGGTGCGCGCGCGACGATCGGCGACGATCGGGCTCTCTTTACCGAACAATAGCTCTTGAGTGCAGCTGGCGAACGCCGGAATGCCCTCAATACCGAGATAGTTTTTGGTGGTCTCATTTTCCAGCAGATACTGTTCAGCTTTTTTTACGCTGGTCAGCACCGGGGTTTTACCGGTTTCGTCTTTATAAACGCCAATCCCTAAATTGATTTTATTCGGGCGGGCGTCGGCGCGGAAAATGTCGGTCAGACCCAGGATCGGGTCGGCGGGTGCGGCGGTGATTTTTTCAAACATGTCAGGTGCTTCCAAATCTCGGAGTTAAGCAGACAGAAACATCAGGGTAACGCCAGTTATCGGCTTTGCCAACCGTTTGCGACAAAAACACCGCGATCTTGTGAAGGGGGAGAGTTAGGCAGAAAAAATGATGGGGAAGGGGAAATCTGCAGGATAAAACGTTACCGGAAGACACAAACAAAAACAGGGCCGAAGCCCTGTTTTTTAACTTAGCCGACGGTAAACCGCCGTTAAGCGAGACAACTTAGAACTGGTACACCAGACCAACAGCTACGATATCGTCAGTAGCGGTGCCGGTTGCTTTGGTGAACGCGTTGTCATCCAGCAGGTTGATTTTGTAATCAACGTAGGTGGACATGTTTTTGTTGAAGTAGTAAGTGGTACCAACAGAAACATATTTAACCAGATCCTGGTCAGAACCCGCGCCTGGGACGTTCAGGTTCTTGCCTTTAGACTGCAGGTAAGACACTTCTGGACGCAGACCGAAGTCGAACTGGTACTGAGCAGTCACTTCGAAGTTTTGAGTTTTGCTGGCGAAGCCGCCGCAGTTCTCAGACGCTGCACACGTGGTATTAGCAGTGATGATATTATTACCACCGAACGGGGTCATGTTACGCGTTTCTGCATACATGGCCGCCAGGTAGACGTTGTTGGCGTCGTATTTCGCGCCCACGGTCCAAGCGTCAGCTTTTTTGCCTTTCTCGTTGGATTCGTCTTTCTGCTTATCTGTACGGTTGGAAGAAGCATATGCAGCGCCGAAGCTTACGCCTTCGCCGATGTCATAAGTAGAGGAGATACCCCAGCCGTCGCCGTTCTGTTTCTTGAGGTCACGGCCGTCGTTCTGGTTTTTGCCCTGGTATTGCAGAGCGAAGTTCAGACCGTCAACCAGACCGAAGAAGTTGTTGTTACGATAGGTCGCAACGCCGTTGGTACGGCCGGTCATGAAGTTGTCGGAGTTGGTGTAGGTATCGCCACCGAACTCTGGCAGCATATCGGTCCAGCCTTCCACGTCGTACAGTACGCCGTAGTTACGGCCGTAGTCGAAGGAGCCGTAGTCAGCGAATTTCAGACCGGCAAAGCCCAGGCGGGTTTTGGTGCCTTCGGTGCCCTGAGACTCGGAGTGGTTGGACTGAACGTTGTATTCCCACTGGCCGTAACCGGTCAGTTGGTCAGTAATCTGGGTTTCACCTTTGAAGCCAAAACGAACATAGGTCTGATCGCCGTCATTACCTTTGTCTTTGGAGAAGTAGTGCAGACCGTCAACTTTGCCGTACAGATCCAGCTTGTTGCCGTCTTTGTTGTAGATTTCAGCTGCGTTTGCTGCACCAGCAGCCAACAGAGCCGGGATAACCACTGCAAGAATGTTGCGCTTCATCATTATTACCCTCATTGGTGTTATTCGGACACCTTTGCCACTGCCGCCAATAATTCTTTGGGAACTATTGTTGATAGATTGGTGTCGTCCTGTGTCTGAACGCAGTGTTCCATTCACAGGCGGGTTAATCTAGGACGAAAATGATACCAATGTCCCAATCAGGTTGCAAAAGGAAAGTATGTGTAACCAAATGTAATTTTTAGGGAACTTTGTGACGTGCGTCAATATTAAAAAATGCGAAAGGCCAGCGATGCTGGCCTTTGTTTTGTAACGAAATCGTTTAAAAAACGTTTGATCGTATAAATTAGAAGCTTGCGTTACGTGGCGTGCGTGGGAACGGGATCACATCGCGCACGTTTTGCACGCCGGTGACATAGGCGATTAAACGTTCAAAGCCCAGGCCGAAACCGGAATGCGGCACGGTGCCGTAGCGGCGCAGATCGCGATACCACCAGTAGTCTTCTTTATTCAGCCCCATCTCTTCCAGACGCTGATCGAGCACGTCGAGGCGTTCTTCACGCTGCGAGCCGCCGATGATTTCGCCGATGCCCGGTGCCAGCACGTCCATGGCCGCGACGGTTTTGCCGTCTTCGTTCATGCGCATATAGAACGCTTTGATGTCTTTCGGGTAGTTTTTCACCACCACCGGCGCCTGGAAGTGTTTCTCCGCCAGGTAACGTTCATGCTCGGAAGAGAGATCGATGCCCCAGGAAACCGGGTTTTCGAAGGTTTGGCCCGAGGCCAGCAGGATCTCGATGGCGTCGGTGTAGTCCACTTGGGCGAAATCGGAAGAAACGAAACGCTCCAGACGAGAGATTGCGTCTTTATCCACGCGCTCGGCGAAGAATTTCAGGTCATCGGCACGCTCATCCAGCACCGCCTGGAACACATACTTCAACATGCTTTCGGCCAGGCCGGCAACGTCGTCCAGCGTCGCGAAGGCCACTTCCGGCTCGATCATCCAGAATTCCGCCAGGTGGCGGCTGGTGTTGGAATTTTCGGCGCGGAAGGTTGGGCCGAAGGTGTAAACCTTGGACAGCGCGCAGGCGTAGGTTTCGCCGTTCAGCTGGCCGGAAACGGTAAGGAAGGCTTCTTTACCGAAGAAGTCTTCGCTGAAGTCGACGGTGCCTTTGTCGGTGCGTGGCAGGTTTTCCAGATCCAGCGTGGACACGCGGAACATCTCGCCGGCGCCTTCGGTATCGGAGGCGGTGATCAGTGGGGTGGACACCCAGAAATAACCGTTTTCATGGAAGAAGCGGTGGATCGCCTGCGCCAGGGTATGACGCACGCGCGCTACGGCGCCAATCAGGTTGGTGCGCGGGCGCAGGTGGGCCACTTCGCGCAGGTATTCGATGCTGTGGCGTTTGGCCGCCATCGGGTAAGTGTCCGGATCGTCGACCCAACCGACCACTTTGATCGCGGTGGCCTGCAGTTCGAAGCTCTGGCCTTCGCCCGGTGAAGCGACGACCTTGCCGGTGACTTCAATCGAACAACCGGTGGTCAGATGCAGCACTTCATCCTGATAATTCGGCAGAGAATTATTAACGACGGCCTGTAACGGATCAAAGCAGGAACCGTCATAGACGGCCAGGAAGGAGATACCAGCTTTTGAATCTCTCCGGGTACGTACCCAGCCGCGTACGGTGACTTCACTGTCAACCGCAGCACGACCTTGCAGTACGTCGACTACAGGCACTACGCTCATAGATTTCTCTCTTTAATAATTTGGTTTAGAAATAGCTTACAACCCAAGAATATGGGGGTAATGGCTATGTTACTTGCCGCGGTGCAGAGCACAAGCAGAAATCATCGGATTGGCGCAACATTTATCGCGGCTGGCTGAAAAGAGGGCGGTCGGGATAAAAACAAAAAAGCCGGCGCGTGAACCGGGCCGGCTTTCTCTCTATATAAAGAAGGATCAGCTGGCTTTCTTCACCAGCGGCAGATCGAAGGCTTTGCGCAGGGCCCTGACGAACGCCTGATCCTGACAAATGGTTTTGCCGGGGCTATCGGAGAGCTTGGCCACCGGTTTGCCTTTGCATTCGACCAGCTTGATCACGATATTCAATGGCTTGACACCGGGAATATCGCAGGTCAGTCGCGTACCGATGCCGAAGCCGAGATTGATGCGCTGATAGAAGTGGCGGTAGAGCGCCAGCGCTTTTTCCAGATCCAGATTGTCCGAGAACACCAGCGTTTTGCTCATCGGATCGATGCCCAGTTTTTCGTAGTGGGCAATGGCTTTTTCACCCCACTCGACGGGATCGCCCGAATCGTGGCGCAGCCCCTGATAACGCTCGGCGAACTGCGGGCCGAAGTCGCGCAGGAAGGCATCCATGGTAATGCAGTCGGTGAGCGCGATGCCGAGCTGATCCGGGTATTCATCCAACCAGGCCTGCAATGCGGCGCGCTGGCTGTTGGCCAGCACCGGGCTTATCTGCTGGTGCGCCTGGAACCATTCATGCGCCTGCGTGCCGACCGGTGCCAGGCCGAGCTGGTGCGCAAGATCGTAATTGCTGGTGCCCGACAGGTACGGGAATTCGGTCTGCAAGGTGCTGACGATGGCCTGCTGAACGCCCTGAGAGAAACGGCGACGGGTGCCGAAGTCCATCAGCTTGAAGCGCGAAAGGTCCAGATCGCCCGCCAGCGTTTTGAACTGCGCCAGCTTGGTTTGTAGATGTGCTACCGCCTGTTCCGGCGTCGCCAGCGGCGAACGCCGGCGGTGCACCACTTCGCTGATCACCGCCAGCAGCGGCACTTCCCACATGATCACTTCGCGCCACGGCCCGGCGATGCGGATATGCAGCTTGCCGTCGCGGTTCTCGACGATCACCTGCTGCGGATCGTAGCGGAACGTCCGCAGCCAGCTCAGGTAATCCTGGCGGAAGAAGGGCAGGCCCGAGAGATAAGCGAATTCGGCGTCGGTCAGCGCCAGCCGGCTCATCAGCGCCACCTGGGCGCGGATCTCGTCGGCATATTCGCCCAGCAGTTCGTCGCTGCGGCAGCGGAATTCCGCCGCCACGCTGATCGCGGGATAGCGATGGAACACTGCTTGCTGCATATGAAGCTTATAAGCATCGGTATCAAGCAGTGATGTCAAAATCGGGGAAGCGTATTGAGTCATAGCGCGTTACAGCATCCTCGTCAGGCGCGTGTCCAAATCCGGATAATCATAAAAGTGGGGGTGGAGTATACCCGGATTATCCTGTTATTGAAGCTGCATCACACCATAAATCACCAAAGCGGGTCGAGGATTAAACGTGCCTTTATGGCGGCCTGGCGGCAGCGGGGAGGAAAAAAAGCCAGATATGCCTGTAAGGTGAATGACTTAGCCTAATTAGTCATAAAAATTATAATGTTAATTATTTTAAACAGCGAATCAGATAAACCCGACCTGAGTGTGTACGCTGACCCGATCCTTGCCGTTCTTTTTGCAAAAATAGAGTGCTTCATCCGCCTGTTTGATTGCGGCCTGCAGCGCGGTGAACGCGTTGACCGGCGCAATGCCGCAGCTGGTAGTGAAACGCACTTGCCGTCCATCGGCCAGATTTAGCGTCAGGCGATGAGTACGGGTGCGCAATTGCTCCATGATGTCCCGCGCGTTGTCCAACGAACAGTTGCCCAGCAGCACCGCGAATTCTTCGCCGCCGTAGCGGCAGAAAATGTCGCTGGCGCGGAACGCACGTTGCAGCAGGTGGCCGAATGCTACCAGCGCCCGGTCCCCCACGTCGTGGCCGTAGCTGTCGTTGAGCTGTTTGAAGTTGTCGATATCGATCAGGCAAAAGGCCTGTGGATAGCTGCCGTCGCCCAGCAGCTGACATTCAAGGAAGAATTTACGGCGGTTATAAATATTGGTGAGCGGATCGAGAAAGGAAGAGGCCTCGAGCTCTTTAATCAGCAGTTGCTTCTCACTTTCCAGCGAGACCTTGTCCAACTGGTATTGTCTGAGTTGCTGAATAGCGTCGCTGATGGCGATCAGTTCCCGGCTATAGAAAGCGTCGTTGCGATCGATGTCCATCTCGCCGCGCGACAGCCGGACAATATTGTTGTGGGTCTTGGTCAGCCAACGGTTAATGCTGGTACAGAACACCAGCGCCGGCAAAATGAACAATAACACCCCCAGGCCGGCGAGCGCGATCATGCCGTAAATGGTGGTCTGGCTATCGTAAATTTTGTGACGCGAAGCGACGGTTTCCAGCTCGAAGCTACGTTGATACAGCGCCTGCGAAAGCCCGCTCAGCTCATCGACATAGCGCGAAATAAGCGCTGCGGGATAGGGTTTTTGGGTATTGATGGCGGTGTATAACCCATCGGTGATCTGCTTGAGACGTTCGGCCGACACCAGGGTGAGCAACTGATTGACGATGTCGGTGGTTTGCACGTCGTCGTAGTTGATCTTCATGAAGATCAATCGGGTGCTCAGCGCGTTCAGCACGCCGGTCAACTGAATGGACTTCAGATAGGCGTCTTTGCGATCGAGCGGGTTGACGTTGACGTCGATAATCTGATCGCTTAACTCCGTCAGTGACATATTCAGCCGGTTGTTGAGGCGAATGGCCTCGAGAAACATAAAGGAATCGGTATCCACCATCCGGGTATCGTAGGTGTAGCGGTAATAGCTCTTGCTGGTTTGCGAGATGTAATAGGCGCTGTTGATGTTGAACAGATTGGCATTGGCGTTGTTGACCTGCGAAAGCTGCAGGTTGTCGTTATCCAACAGCTGTTCCATCAGACCGATCATCGACAGCGCAGCGATTTTTTGCCGTACCCCGAGCTGCCTGGCGACCGGATCGTTCAGATGCTCGCGGATCCGGGTAATTTTCTCGCGCGCCATCCGATCGGCGGCCAAGCATTGCGCGCGGGTGATTTGCGAATCGATCAGGCTCAATCGTTTGAGGCGGTGAGCCTGCAGCGAGGCCTGGAAGGCCTCGGAGATTTCTTTGGCGCGATCGATCTTATACAGGTTGAGCTGGTTATCGCGGTAGTCGGTATGGGCTTCGAGCAGCTCCTCGACGATGAACAGCGAGAAGGAGGTCATCAGGCACAGGGTAAAAAAATAGATTACGTATTTGATTTTCATAGTGCGAGTCATCCCTGGGCCTGATTCGGCAATTATACCACTATGCTGCCTGTGCCGCCTCAACTATGCCGGCCCGCTCGGACGGCGGTTTTTTAGCATTAAATGCTGATTTTTATTTGGCCATTGGTCACCCGCGCTGTCGTCTGGCGGGCGATTTATGATTTGCCTCTGATTTCTCTCTCGTGGTCACCCGGCGGCTCTGGGCTTTTCGGCCAGCTGTGATACAGTTTATTCACAATCAGGTCCGCCGCGCGCCGCAGGGGAACACACCGGCTGTGGCGCGGAAGAGAAGAGCGGCCTGCACCTATAACTCACTGAGACGTTTAAGGGTTTTTATGACACAACAGCCACAGGCAAAATATCGCCACGATTATCGCGCGCCTGATTACACCACGACCGATATCGATTTGGACTTCAGTCTGGACGCGGAAACCACGCGCGTGACCGCCGTCAGTAAAATCAAACGTCAGGGCGCGGCCGGCGCCCCGCTGGTGCTGGATGGCGAAGATCTGACGCTGGTGAGCATTCAGGTCGACGGGCAACCGTGGAGTCCCTATCGTCAGCAGGATAACCAGCTGATCATCGAAGAGCTGCCGGCACAATTCACTCTTACCATCGTCAACGATATTCACCCGGCGAAAAACACCGCGCTGGAAGGGCTGTACCTGTCCGGCGATGCGCTGTGCACGCAATGCGAAGCCGAAGGCTTCCACCATATTACCTATTACCAGGATCGCCCGGACGTGCTGGCGCGCTTTACTACCCGCATCGTGGCCGACAAGGCGCGCTATCCGTTCCTGCTGTCTAACGGCAACCGCATCGGCCAGGGCGAATTGGCCGATGGCCGCCACTGGGTGCAATGGCAGGATCCGTTCCCGAAACCCTGCTACCTGTTCGCGCTGGTGGCGGGGGACTTCGACGTGCTGCGCGACAGCTTCACCACCCGTTCCGGCCGTAAGGTCGCGCTGGAGCTGTTCGTCGATCGCGGCAACCTGGATCGCGCCGACTGGGCGATGACTTCGCTGAAGAACTCGATGAAGTGGGACGAGACCCGCTTCGGCCTGGAATACGATCTCGACATTTATATGATTGTGGCGGTCGATTTCTTCAATATGGGCGCGATGGAGAACAAAGGGTTAAATATCTTTAACTCCAAATATGTGCTGGCGAAGGCGGAAACCGCCACCGACAAGGATTACCTGAACATCGAAGCGGTGATCGGCCACGAATATTTCCACAACTGGACCGGTAACCGCGTGACCTGCCGCGACTGGTTCCAGCTCAGCCTGAAAGAGGGGCTGACGGTGTTCCGCGATCAGGAGTTCAGCTCCGATCTGGGATCGCGCTCGGTCAACCGCATCGACAACGTGCGCGTGATGCGCGGCGCGCAGTTCGCCGAAGACGCCAGCCCGATGGCGCATGCCATCCGCCCGGACAAAGTGATCGAGATGAACAACTTCTACACCCTGACGGTGTATGAAAAGGGTTCCGAAGTGATCCGCATGATGCACACCCTGCTGGGGGAAGCGAACTTCCAGAAAGGGATGCAGCTCTATTTCGAACGCCACGACGGCAGCGCCGCCACCTGCGACGATTTCGTGCAGGCGATGGAGGATGCGTCCAACGTCGATCTGTCGCGCTTCCGCCGTTGGTATAGCCAGTCCGGCACGCCGCTGTTGACGGTGCGCGACGAATACGACGCACAAACCCAGCAGTATCGCCTGCATGTCAGCCAGAAAACCGCGCCGACCGCCGATCAGCCGGAGAAGTTACCGCTGCATATCCCGCTGGATATCGAACTGTACGACAGCGAAGGCAACGTCATTCCATTGCAAAAGGGCGGCCTGCCGGTCAACAACGTGCTGAACGTCACCGAAGCGGAGCAGACCTTCGTGTTCGACGGCGTGGCGCACAAGCCGGTGCCGTCGCTGCTGCGCGAATTCTCCGCGCCGGTGAAGCTGGACTATCCGTACAGCGATCAGCAGCTGACCTTCCTGATGCAGCACGCACGCAATGAATTTGCGCGTTGGGATGCGGCACAGAGCCTGCTGGCGACCTATATCAAGCTGAACGTGGCGCGGCACCAGCAGAAGCAGCCGCTGTCGCTGCCGCTGCACGTGGCCGATGCGTTCCGCGCGGTGTTGCTGGACGAAAAGCTGGATCCGGCGCTGGCGGCGCAGATCCTGACGCTGCCGTCGGAGAACGAAATCGCCGAGCTGTTCGCCACCATCGATCCGGAAGCGATCGCTGCGGTGCACGAAGCGATAGTACGCTGCCTGGCGCGTGAGTTGGCCGATGAGTGGCTGGCGGTGTATCACGCCAACAAGACTGACGGCTACCGCGTGGAGCACGCCGAGATCGCCAAGCGCGCCTTGCGCAATGTATGCCTGGGCTACCTGGCGTTCGGCGAAGATGTCGCCCTGGCGGACGCGCTGGTGAGCGAACAGTATCGCCAGGCGGACAACATGACCGACTCGCTGGCGGCGCTGTCTGCTGCGGTCGCAGCCCAGCTGCCGTGCCGCGATACGCTGCTGGCGGCGTTCGACGAACGCTGGCATCAGGATGGCCTGGTGATGGACAAATGGTTCGTGCTGCAGGGCAGCAGCCCGGCGGCAGACGTGCTGAGCAAGGTGCGTGCGCTGCTGCAACACCGTTCGTTCAGCCTGAGCAACCCGAACCGCACCCGCTCGTTGATTGGCGGCTTCGTTTCCGGCAACCCGGCGGCGTTCCATGCCGCGGACGGCAGCGGCTATCAGTTCCTGGCGGAGATCCTCAGCGATCTCAACCAGCGCAACCCGCAGATCGCCGCGCGCCTGATTGAACCGCTGATTCGCCTGAAGCGTTATGACGCGGGTCGCCAGGCGCTGATGCGCAAGGCGCTGGAACAGCTGAAAGGGTTGGAAAACCTGTCCGGCGATCTGTACGAGAAGATCAGCAAGGCGCTCGACGCCTGATCTTTTCGCGCTGATATAGATAAGGGACGGCCTGCGCCGTCCCTTTTTTTATCCGTTCAATTTGCCGCCTGGCGCGGGCTGGCCCCGATAACCGGCGGCGATAATACCCGTTCCAGCACTTCGGCCTCCAGCTCAGCCAGCCGGGCTGACCCCTTGCGGCGCGGCCGCGGCAGGTCGAGGGTGAGATCCAGCCCGATGCGTCCCTCTTCGATCAGGATCACCCGATCCGCCAGCGCGATGGCTTCGCTAACGTCGTGCGTGACCAGCAGCACGGTAAAACCGTACTGTTGCCACAGCGTTTCTATCAACCCCTGCATCTCGATACGCGTCAGGGCATCCAGCGCTCCGAGCGGTTCGTCCAGCAGCAGCAGGCGAGGGCGGTGGATCAGGGCGCGCGCCAGGGCGACCCGTTGTTTTTGCCCGCCGGACAACGCCGCCGGCCAGTCGCGGGCACGATCCGCCAAGCCGACCGCGTCCAGCGCCTGCAACGCCGCGTCGCGCCACTGGCCGCGCAACCCCAGCCCCACGTTGTCGATTACCGTTTTCCACGGCAGCAGGCGCGCATCCTGAAACATCAGCCGAGTATCTTCTTTAGCGGCGGCAAGCGGCGCGGTGCCGCTGAGCAGAGCGCCGCTGCTGGCCTGTTCCAGGCCGGCCAACAGGCGCAGCAGGGTGCTTTTGCCGCAGCCGCTGCGGCCGACCACCGCCACGAACTGCCCGGCGGGAATTCGCAGCTGAATATTGTCCAGCACCGTACGGTTGCCGTAACCTTTGCCGATGGACTCCAGCGTCACCGGTGTGCCTTGGGCAAGGCGAGCGGGAAGGGTCATAGCGCTTCTCCCTGTTTCAGTTGATAGGCCGGATGCCAGCGCAACCAGACGCGCTCCAGCAGCTGCGCGCCCACGTCCGCCAGCTTGCCGAGCAGGGCGTACAGCACGATCGCCACCACCACCACGTCGGTTTGCAGGAATTCACGCGCGTTCATCGCCAGGTAGCCGATGCCTGAGTTGGCCGAAATGGTTTCGGCGACGATCAGCGTCAGCCACATGAAGCCGAGAGCGAAACGCACGCCGACCATAATCGACGGCAGTGCGCCCGGCAGCACCACCTGTGTAAACAGGCGGAAACCGCTCAGGCCGTAGCTGCGGGCCATCTCCAACAGGCCGCGATCGATGTTCTTGATGCCGTGATAGGTATTGAGATAAATCGGGAACAACGTACCGAGCGCCACCAAAAAGATCTTGGCGGATTCATCGATGCCGAACCACAGGATCACCAACGGGATCAGCGCCAGGTGCGGCACGTTGCGGATCATTTGCACCGAGCTGTCCAGCAGGCGTTCGCCCCAGCGCGAAAGCCCGGTAATAAAACCGAGGATCAGTCCGATGCTGCCGCCGATGCCAAAGCCGATCAACGCGCGCTGGCTGCTGATACTCAAGTGCTGCCACAGTTCGCCGCTTTTGCTCAGGCTCCAGAAGGCGGCCAGCACCGCGCTCGGCGCCGGCAAAATGCGGTTGGACAGCCAACCGGTTTCGACGGCGACCTGCCAGAGGAGCACCAGCGCCAGCGGCAGTGCCCAGGGGGCCAGCCGATACAGGATGCGTTGCGCGTTCTTAGCCATCGGGGCCTCCTCAGCTCTGCGACACTTTTTGCGGAACATAGATGTTGGCCACCACTTCGCCCTGCGGACGCACCGGCTGAAGGCGCGCAGGCGTTTCTTCCTGCGCCAGATCGAGGTGAGGGAACAGCAGTTCGCCGACGCGGTAGGCCTCTTCCAGATGCGGATAGCCGGAGAGAATAAAGGTATCGATGCCCAGATCGGCGTATTCCTGCATGCGCGCCGCGACCGTCGGGCCATCGCCCACCAGCGCGGTGCCGGCGCCGCCGCGCACCAGGCCGATACCGGCCCACAGGTTCGGGCTGATCTCCAGGTTGTCCTTCTTGCCGCCGTGCAGCGCCGCCATGCGCCGTTGGCCGACGGAGTCGAAGCGCGCAAAGGCCTGCTGCGCGTTGGCGATGGTTTCCTCATCGAGGTGCGCGATCAGCCGGTCGGCAGCGCGCCAGGCCTCTTCGGTGGTTTCCCGCACGATGACATGCAGGCGGATACCGAAGCGTACCTGGCGGCCTTTCGCCGCTGCTTTGGCGCGCACCTCTTCGATCTTCTCTTTAACCTGCGCCGGCGGCTCTCCCCAGGTCAGATACAGTTCTACCTGTTCGGCGGCCAGATCCTGCGCGGCGGCGGAGGATCCGCCGAAATAGAGCGGCGGGCGCGGCTGCTGCACCGGCGGGAACAGCAGTTTGGCGCCTTTCACCTGAATATGCTTGCCGTCGAAATCGACGGTTTCGCCTTCCAGCACCCGGCGCCAGATATGGGTGAACTCGGTTGAGGCTTCGTAGCGCTCTTCATGGCTCAGGTGCAGCCCCTCGGCCGCCAGCTCTTCCGGATCGCCGCCGGTGACCAGATTGAACAGCGCACGCCCGTTGGACAGGCGATCCAGCGTCGCCGCCTGGCGCGCCGCCAGCGTAGGGGAGATGATGCCCGGCCGCAGCGCGACCAAAAACTTCAGCCGCTGGGTAACCGGGATCAGCGAGGCGGCCACCAGCCAGGAGTCTTCGCACGAGCGGCCGGTGGGGATCAGTACTCCGCCAAATCCCAGCCGATCCGCCGCCTGGGCGATCTGCTGCAAATAACCGTGATCGACGCTGCGCGCCCCCTGTGCGCTGCCAAGATAGTGGCCGTCGCCGTGGGTGGGTAAAAACCAGAAAACGTTCAGGCTCATCGTCAATGTTCTCCCATGAGTTATTGCGCGCTTGGGCGCCAGATGCGTTGCGAGATGTCAACCTTCACCGGCACCAGCCGGTTGGCGTAAAACAGGTCGGCGGTTTGCTGCTGCGCGGCGATCGTATGCGCATCGAGCGGTGTGATGGCGGTCGGCGGGCGGTGATCCAGATAGCTGGCGATCACCGGTTCCGGCAGACCCATGGCATTGGCCAGCAGGGTCACGCTTTGCGCCCGGTCGCTGCGGGTGAGCGCATCGGCCTGGGTCAGCACCGTCAAGACCTGGCTGATAAAGGCGCCGTTGGCTTCGGCATAGGGGCGCGCCGCCAGATAGAAGGAACCGGTCTGGTTCAGATCGGTGCCGTCGCCGAGCACCCGCACGCCGCCTTGCAGCAGCGCGGCGGAATAGTAAGGATCCCAGATGGCCCAGGCGTCGACGTTACCCTGCTGGAAGGCGGCGCGCGCATCGGCGGGCGTCAGATAGGCGGGCTGGATATCGGTGAACTGCAGGCCGGCCTTTTGCAGCGATCGCAGCAGCAGATTGTGCGAACTGGATCCTTTCTGGAAGGCAACCTTATGGCCTTTCAGATCGGCGACGGTTTTTATCGGGCTGTTTTCCGGCACCAGGATCACTTCGGCCTTGGGTTTGGGCGGCTCAACGCCGACATACAGCAGATCCGCGCCGGCAGCCTGCGCGAAGATCGGGGGAATATCGCCGGTGCTGCCCAGATCGATGCTGCCGACGTTCAAGGCTTCCAGCATCTGTGGGCCGGCGGGAAACTCGACCCAGCTGATACGGGTGGTGGGAAAACGTTCCTCCAGCAGCCGGTGGCTCTTCGCCAGTACCAGGCTGACCGACCCTTTTTGGTAGCCGATGCGGAACTGCGCCGGATCTTGCGCAGCGGCGGCATTGGCCCAGACCAGCGACAGCAGGCCGGTGAGGGCCGCAGCGTTCAGCCAGCGCCGTAAAGCGATACGTTCTTTCATTCAGGCTCTCCTTTTCCAGGCGTTTCAGGCGGTCTGACGCACCGCCAGCGGCGAGGCGACGCGCAGCGCGGGCGGTTTGCGGCGGCCCAGCGCCAGATAGAAACTGGCGAGCGCCTCGTCTAATCGGGCGGCCACGGCGTCGGTGAGCGTGGCGCCTTCGCCGGTCAGTTGGATCTGGCTGTCGTCGGCGAACACGCCGTGCAGCACTTCCTGTGCTTTCAGCGCCGCCAGCACCGGCTTGAGCGCATAGTCCACCGCCAGCATGTGGCCGACAGAACCGCCGGTTGCCAGCGGCAGCACCACCTTATGATCCAGTGCGCGCTCCGGCAGCAGATCCAGCAGGGTTTTCAGCGCCCCGGAGAACGACGCTTTATAAACCGGTGTGGAAATCAGCAGGCCGTCGGCCAGCGCCAGCTGGTCGGCAAACGCCTTGATCGCCGGACTGTTGAAGTTGGCGTACAGCAGATCTTCGGCATCGAAGTCGTGCAGGGTATAAGCCGTCACTTCCACCCCTTGCTGCCGCAGCCAGTTCTGACTCAGCGAGAGCAGCGCGGCGGAACGTGATGGGATGCGTGGGCTGCCGGCCAGTGATATAACGCGCATTGCCACTCCTTATAACTAAAAGTTAGGTTTAATTAGAAAATCAATGAGAAGTGTTTTAAACCTACCAGCAACCGGGCGCGTTTTTTAAATCTCATTTTTTGATTTGGATATGCGCAAAAGCGGATTGGCGCCGATTTGGCGGTGAAGCGGGAAAACGATTGCGTAAAAACGGCTTTTTTTGCCTTTAATCAATTCCAATTAGGCGGGGGATACCGGATAATACGCCCCCGGTTTGCAACCGGGAAATCAGGAGAGTCCATGTACTACCCCCTCATCAGGAAAGCGTTGTTCCAGCTCGATCCGGAGCGTGCGCACGAAGTGACCTTTCGTCAGCTCAGCCGTATTACCGGCACCCCATTAGCGTTTCTTGTCCGTCAGTCCGTGCCGACCAAACCGGTCAGCTGCATGGGGCTGTCGTTTAAAAACCCGCTGGGATTGGCCGCCGGTCTGGATAAAAACGGCGAGTGTATCGATGCGTTCGGCGCGATGGGCTTCGGCCATGTGGAAGTCGGCACCGTGACGCCGCGCCCGCAGCCGGGCAACGACAAGCCGCGCTTGTTCCGCGTGGTTGAGGCGGAAGGCCTGATCAACCGCATGGGGTTCAATAACCACGGCGTGGACAATCTGGTTGAAAACGTTAAGAAATCCCATTTTGGCGGCATTCTTGGGATCAATATCGGCAAGAATAAAGACACCCCGGTTGAACAGGGTAAAGACGATTATTTGATCTGCATGGATAAAGTTTATCCGTATGCCGGTTATATCGCGATTAACATCTCTTCACCGAATACGCCGGGGTTACGATCCTTACAGTATGGTGAAGCGCTGGACGATCTTTTGGCTGCGATTAAAAATAAGCAGCAGGAATTACATGCGCGCCATCACAAATATGTGCCGGTGGCGGTAAAGATCGCGCCGGATCTTTCAGAAGAAGAATTGATCCAAATTGCCGACAGCCTGGCGCGGCATAATATCGACGGCGTGATCGCCACCAATACCACGTTGGATCGAAAATTGATCCAGGGGTTAAATTACTGCGAACAAGCGGGCGGGTTAAGCGGGCGTCCGTTGCAATCACGCAGCACCGAAGTGATCCGTCGTCTCTCCACTGAACTGCAAGGGCGTCTGCCGATTATCGGCGTGGGCGGCATCGATTCGCTGACGGCGGCACGCGAAAAAATGGAGGCCGGCGCGAGCCTGCTGCAAATTTATTCCGGATTTATCTATCACGGCCCGCATTTGATTAAAGATATCGTTACCCATATCTAATATTTTTCCTCTCATTTTATTCCGGGGGTTTATTTCTGCCCCCGGCTCGTCTATATTTTGTTCGTTAGCATAAATATCGTTCGCGGAATTATCCGATGTTTAAGCTATTTTATCGGTGATAAAATCGCCTTTTAGGGTGAGTGCGGTGTTGGCATAGGCAGCGAGAAGGATACGAAATGAAGATAAAACCTGACGATAATTGGCGTTGGTATTTTGATGCCGAACACGATCGGCTAATGCTGGATTTAGCTAATGGTATGATCTTCCGTTCACGTTTCCCGGCCAAAATGTTAACGCCGGACGCCTTTGATGAATGTGCTTTTTGCGTGGATGACGCCGCCCTTTATTTCACTTATGAAGAACAGTGCAAACAGGTCAAGCTTAGCCATGAACAGCGGGCCGAGCTGGTGTTGAATGCGCTGGTCGCCTACCGCTTCCTGAAACCGCTGATGCCAAAGAGCTGGCATTTCTCGCAGCAACACTACCCGTTGCAGCCGAAAAACGGCGAGCTGGCGGCGGTGAAAGTGATGGAAAGCGGCGCAGAAGCGCGCTTACTGGTGGTAGAGGCCGGGGATAACGCCAGCCTGTGCCTGCTGGCGCAAAATCAGCTGACGGTCGCCGGCCGCACCATGGTATTGGGCGATGCCATCAAGGTGATGCACGATCGGTTGAAACCCTGCGCGCAGGATGAAAGCGCCGCCCCGGCTTACGACAGGGCGGTATAAGGCGGATTACGCCAACGTCAAATCACTTTTCGGGATGCAGCTGCAGCACAGGATGGTGCCGTTGTCGCCCAGCGCGCTTTTCTTCAGGGGCGCGACGTCACCGCTCAGCAACGTAATGCGGCAGCTGCCGCAAATCCCGGCGCGGCAGGAGTAAGGCACGCGAATGCCTTGCTGTTCCAGCTGTTCGAGCAGGATCTGCTGGTTGTTGCCGGTAAACACCTTTCCTTCGTATTCGATAGTGACGCTGTGCTCGCTGTCTTGCGGCGCTTGCACGCTCTCCACCACTTTCCCGGCGCCATAAGGGCGCGGCGGCTTGGTCGACAGCACTTCCACCGTATCGCCCACGCGAATGATGCCGCTGTTACGCGCGATCATATTCTGGCCAAAATCGATGTCGCCGTTGTCGGCGGAACGGAATTTTTGCAGCGTGCTCAGCGGTTCGCCGCTCGGGTGCTTGCGGCCGCGCTCGGTGCTGACGGTGGTGAGCACGCAGCGGCTGCAGGGTTTCACCAGATCGAACATGACGTCGCCGACGCGGATCACCTGCCAGCCGTCCTCGGCCCAGGCGGTTGCGCCGCTCACCACCAGATTGGGGCGGAACTGCTCCAGCTTGATGCTGCCGGGGCAACGCTGCTGCAGATCGTTGAACGAAGCCTGGTTAATCAGCAAATAAGGATAGCCGTCGGCAAACGTCAGCGGGATTTCGGGGTGCTTCTTCACCCGGCGGGTCAACTCCGGCCCCAGCCAGCGCAGCTGTACGTCACGCTGGAAATAGCCGCTCAGCCAGCGGTTGATCTCATCCGGCGCGATCAGCGCGGTGAAATGGTTGCCCCATACCTCGGTCGGCTGCGGCGCGGCGGCGAAGTCGCTGAAGCGAATGGCGGCGCTTTCGCCGTCCGGTGCGGTCAGGAATAGCCCGTCCGGCAGCAGCGCCGGCGTGAACAGCACCATCTGCGGGTATTGGCGCGCGGTAATAAAGGTGCCATCCGGCTCGGTGATCATAAAGTTGCGGTCGAAGGCCAGACCGCTGCTGCCGACCTGAGCGTAAGAAAGCTGCAGACCGCGCAGTGATTTAACCGGATGGACGTAGAGTCTGGAAAGCGTGATCACCCTTATCTCCGTGCGATTATTAAATAGAAGGGAGCAACTTTATGACAAGCGGTGCGGATTAGCTATAATGCGCAACAATTTTCTTTTTGGTGATAAGTACGATATGAACTCTCTGTTTGCCAGCACGGCGCGTGGATTGGAAGAACTGTTAAAAAGCGAGCTGGAAGCGCTTGGCGCTCACGACTGCAAAGTGGTGCAGGGTGGGGTACATTTTCAGGGTGACGATCGTCTTCTGTACCAAAGCCTGCTATGGAGCCGCCTGGCTTCGCGCATTCTGTTGCCGCTGAACGAATTCCGCGTGCACAGCGATCTGGATCTGTACCTTGGGGTGCAGGCGATCGACTGGCCGAGTATTTTTGGCGTGGATAAAACCTTTGCCGTGCATTTCAGCGGCGTTAACGAAGAGATCCGCAACAGCCAATATGGCGCACTGAAGGTGAAAGACGCCATCGTCGACAGCTTCACCCGTAAACTTGACCAACGCCCAACGGTTGCCAAGCAGCAGCCGGATATTCGCGTTAACGTCTTCCTGCAGCGCGATATGGCCAGCGTGGCGCTCGATCTGAGCGGCGAAGGCCTGCACCAGCGCGGCTACCGCGATCTTACCGGCCAGGCGCCGCTGAAGGAAAACCTGGCGGCCGCCATCGTGCTGCGTTCCGGCTGGCAGCCGGGCACGCCGATGCTCGATCCGATGTGCGGCTCCGGCACGCTCTTGATCGAAGCGGCAATGATCGCCGCCGATCGTGCGCCGGGCCTGCACCGCCAACACTGGGGCTTCAGCGCCTGGAACGGCCACAACGCCGAACTGTGGCGTGAAGTCACCACCGAAGCGCAGGTGCGCGCACGCCGCGGCCTGCAGGAAACCGCCTCTCGCTTCTTCGGCTCCGATATCGATCGCCGGGTGATTGAGATGGCGCGCGGCAACGCCCGCCGCGCCGGCGTCGCCGAGCTGATCACCTTCAACGTCGGTGACGTGGCGCGCTTGACCAATCCGCTGCCAGAAGGCCCGCACGGCACCGTGATCAGCAACCCGCCGTACGGTGAGCGTCTGGAAAGCGAACCGGCGCTGATCGCACTGCACAACATGCTGGGCCGCGTGATGAAAAACGCCTTCGGCGGCTGGCAGCTTTCGCTGTTCAGCGCCTCGCCGGAGCTGTTGAGCTGTCTGCAGCTGCGCGCCGAGCGCCAGTTCAAGGCGAAGAACGGCCCGCTGGAGTGCGTGCAGAAAAACTATCAGCTGGCGGCGAACCCGGCCGGCGCCACTACCGGCGGCGTGCAGGTGGCGGAAGATTTCGCCAACCGTCTGCGCAAGAACTTGAAGAAGCTCGACAAGTGGGCGAAACAGCAGGGCATTGAATGCTACCGCCTGTACGATGCCGATCTGCCAGAATACAACGTCGCGGTGGACCGCTACGGCAGCAAGGTGGTGGTGCAGGAGTATGCGCCGCCGAAAACCGTCGATGCGCAAAAAGCGCGTCAGCGCCTGTTCGATGTGATCAACGCGACGCTGGCGGTGCTGGAATTACCGTCGAATCAGCTGATCCTGAAAACGCGCGAGCGGCAGAAGGGCAAAAATCAGTACGAGAAACTGGCGCAGAAAGGCGAGTTCCTGCTGGTGGAAGAGTATAACGCCAAGCTGTGGGTCAATCTGACCGACTATCTCGATACCGGCCTGTTCCTCGATCACCGCATCGCGCGCCGTATGCTGGGCGAGATGAGCAACGGCAAGGACTTCCTCAACCTGTTCGCCTATACCGGCACCGCCAGCGTGCACGCCGGGCTGGGCGGCGCGCGCAGCACCACCACGGTGGACATGTCGCGTACCTATCTGGAATGGGCGGAGAAGAACCTGCGCGCCAACGGCCTGACCGGCCGCCAGCACCGGCTGATCCAGGCCGACTGCCTGTCGTGGTTGAGCAACGCCAACGAACAGTTCGACGTGATCTTCATCGATCCGCCGACCTTCTCCAACTCCAAGCGGATGGAGAACACTTTTGACGTGCAGCGCGATCATCTGGCGCTGATGAAAGATTTGAAACGGTTGCTGCGCCGCAACGGAACCATCATGTTCTCGAACAACAAGCGCGGTTTCCAAATGGATATGGCAGGGCTGAGCGCGCTGAGCCTGGAGGCGAAAGAGATCACCGCCAAGACGCTGTCGCAGGACTTTGCCCGTAACCGTCAGATCCACAACTGCTGGCTGGTGACTCACGCCGGCGAAGGAAAATAATTACTATGTCGTTAATCAGCATGTCCGGCGCCTGGCTTTCTTTCAGCGATGCGCCGCTTTTAGACAACACCGAAATTCATATCGAAGACAACGAACGCGTGTGTCTGGTCGGGCGCAACGGCGCCGGTAAGTCCACGCTGCTGAAGATCCTCGGCAAAGAGATCCCGCTGGACGACGGCCGGGTGATCTACGAACAGGATCTGATCGTGGCGCGCCTGCAACAGGATCCGCCGCGCAATATCGGCGGTAGCGTGTTCGACTTCGTGGCCGAAGGCGTCGCAGAGCAGGCGGAACACCTGAAGGCGTATCATGCGATTTCCCACCTGGTGGAGAGCGATCCGAGCGAGAAAAACCTGGCGCGCATGGCGCAAATCATGGAGATCCTCGACCACCAGGGGCTCTGGCAGCTCGACAGCCGCATCAGCGAAGTGCTGCTGCAGCTGGGGCTGAACGGCGACGCAGAACTTTCCTCGCTGTCCGGCGGCTGGCTGCGTAAAGCGGCGCTGGGCCGCGCGCTGGTGAGCTCGCCGCGCGTGCTGCTGCTCGACGAACCGACCAACCACCTGGATATCGAAACTATCGACTGGCTGGAAGGTTTCCTGAAAGAGTTCGACGGCAGCATCGTCTTCATCTCGCACGACCGTTCGTTTATTCGCAACATGGCGACGCGCATCGTCGATCTGGATCGCGGCAAGCTGGTTTCCTGGCCGGGCAACTACGATCTGTATCTGCAGAGCAAAGAAGAAGCGCTGCGGGTGGAAGAGCTGCAAAACGCCGAGTTCGATCGCAAACTGGCGCAGGAAGAGGTCTGGATCCGTCAGGGCATCAAAGCGCGCCGTACCCGTAACGAGGGCCGCGTTCGCGCGCTGAAGGCGTTGCGCGTCGAGCGTTCAGAGCGCCGTGAAGTGATGGGCACCGCCAAGATGCAGGTGGAAGAGGCGACCCGCTCCGGCAAAATCGTATTCGAGCTGGAAGACGTCAATTATCAGGTTGGCGAAAAAGTATTGGTGCGCGGTTTCTCCGCTCAGGTGCAGCGCGGCGACAAGATTGCGCTGGTGGGGCCGAACGGCTGTGGCAAAACCACGCTGCTGAAACTGATGCTCGGTCAGCTGAAAGCCGACAGCGGCCGCGTGCACTGCGGCACCAAGCTGGAAGTGGCTTATTTCGACCAGCACCGCGCCGATCTCGATCCGGAGCGCACGGTGATGGACAACCTGGCGGAAGGCAAACAGGAAGTAATGGTCAACGGCCGCCCTCGCCATGTGTTGGGCTACCTGCAGGATTTCCTGTTCCACCCGAAACGTGCGATGACGCCGGTGAAGGCGCTGTCGGGCGGTGAGCGTAACCGCCTGCTGTTGGCTAAGCTGTTTCTGAAACCGAGCAATCTGCTGATCCTCGATGAACCAACCAACGATCTCGACGTCGAAACGCTGGAGTTGCTGGAAGAGCTGATCGACGGCTATCAGGGCACCGTGCTGCTGGTTAGCCACGATCGTCAGTTCGTCGACAACTCGGTGACCGAGTGCTGGATCTTCGAAGGTAATGGCGTGATCAACGCCTTCGTCGGCGGTTACTACGATGCGCATCACCAGCGCGCCACGGCGAAACCGATTCGTCAGGCGGCGCCGAGCGCGAGCAAACCGGCGGCGGAGAAAAAGGCCGAACAGCCGAAGAAAGCGGCGGCGAAGCTGAGTTACAACCTGCTGCGCGAACTGGAACAGTTGCCGCAGCGGCTCGAACAGCTGGAGGCGGAAATCGAAGCGTTGCAGGTGCAAATGAGCGATGCCGACTTCTTCACGCGGCCGCACAGCGAAACGCAACAAGTGCTGACGGCGCTGGCTAACGCCGAGCAGGCGCTCGAGCAGGCCTTCGCCCGTTGGGAAGAGCTGGAAGCGATGAAAAACGGCTGACCGTTGCGATACCGCCCGCGCGCTGCTGCGGGCGGTATCGACGTGCCGGTGAGCAACGTTATTGAGGAGGAATATGGTGTGTTCCCACAACAATCATCAGCAGCATAGTCATTCCGCACCTTCGGCGGAGCAGCAGGATAACCTGATGCTGTGCCCGCAGTGCGACATGCTGGTGGCGCTACCGCCGCTGGCCTATGGCAGCAAAGCGGTCTGCCCGCGCTGCAAAACCACGCTCAGCGCCCGCTGGGACGAACCGCGCAAGCGGCCGATCGGTTACGCGCTCAGTGCCTTGTTCATGCTGGTGCTGGCCAACATTTTCCCGTTTATCAATATGCGCGTCGCCGGTCTCGGCAATGAAATCCGGCTGATTCAAATCCCGGAAGTCATGGTGGCGGAAGACTACGCCAGCATGGCCACGCTGTTTATGGTGTTCGTGCAGCTGATCCCGGCGTTTTGCATGCTGGCGATCATTCTGCTGTGCGCCAAAGTGCGCTTGCCGCTGGGGCTCAAAGAGTGGATGGCCCGGGTGCTGTTCCAGTTCAAAACCTGGTGCATGGTGGAAATTTTCCTCGCCGGGGTGCTGGTCAGCTTCGTCAAGCTGATGGCTTATGGCGATATCGGTATCGGCAGCAGCTTCGTGCCTTATTGCCTGTTCTGCCTGCTGCAGGTGCGCGCTTTTCAATGCGTGGATAGGCGCTGGCTGTGGCAGGACATCGAACCGGCGCCGCGTCTCGATCGCCCGCTGACGGTGGGGCGCACCGGCATGCGACAGGGCGTGCGCTCCTGCGCCTGCTGCACGGCGATCTTGCCGGCTAACCAGGTGCGCTGCCCGCGCTGCCACACCAACGGCTACGTGCGTCGCCGCCACAGCTTGCAATGGACGCTGGCGCTGCTGGTGACCTCCATCATGCTGTATATCCCGGCCAACCTGATGCCCATCATGGTGACCGAGGCGCTGGGTAACAAAATGAACTCCACCATCATGGCGGGGGTGATCCTGCTGTGGGGGGACGGCTCTTATCCGGTGGCGATGGTGATTTTCATCGCCAGTATCATGGTACCGTCGCTGAAAATGCTGGCGATCGGCTGGCTGTGCTGGGACGCCAACGGCAGGAAGAAACCGCGCGCCGACAGCGAGCGCATGCACCTGATTTATGAAGTGGTCGAGTTCGTTGGCCGCTGGTCAATGATCGACGTGTTTGTGATCGCCGTATTGTCGGCGCTGGTGCGAATGGGGCAGTTGATGAGCATTTACCCCGCGACGGGCGCCGTGCTGTTCGCGCTGGTGGTGATCCTCACCATGTTCGCCGCCATGACATTTGATCCCCGGCTGACCTGGGATCGCGCAAGTGAAACAATCAACAAGGAGCCGCAAGGTGACGGAAAATAATCATAGCGTCGCAGACGTTGAGAAGATCAAACGCTGGTCGCCGGTGTGGATCATTCCCATCGTGACCGCGCTGATCGGCGCCTGGATCCTGTTTTACCACTTCAGCCATCAGGGGCCGGTGGTGACGCTGGTCACCACGACGGCGGAAGGGCTGGAAGCGGGTAAAACCAAAATCAAAAGCCGCAGTGTAGACGTCGGCGTGGTGGAAACCGTCACGCTGAGCGATGATCTGAGCAAGGTGATGGTGCAGGCGCGCCTCAATTCCGGCATGGAGAAATTGCTGCGTCAGGACTCCGCCTTCTGGGTGGTGAAGCCGCAGATCGGCCGTGAAGGCGTTTCCGGGCTGGGGACGCTGCTCTCCGGCGCCTATATCGAACTGCAGCCCGGTAGCAAGGGCAAAGACGGCAAAGACAACTATCAGCTGCTCGACGCGCCGCCGCTGGCTTCCCCGGATGCCAAAGGGCTGCGCATCGTGCTGGACAGCGAGAAATCGGGCCAGCTCAACGCCGGCGATCCGGTGCTGTTCCGCGGCTATCGCGTCGGGTCGGTAGAGACCAGCTACTTCGATCCGAAAGAACGCGCCATGCGCTATCAGCTGTTCATTACCGCGCCTTACGACCAGCTGGTCACCACCAACGTACGCTTCTGGAAAGACAGCGGCGTGGCGTTCGACATGTCGGCGCAGGGGATGCGGGTTGAAATGGGGTCGCTGACTACCTTGTTCAGCGGCGGCGTCAGCTTCGACGTACCGGACGGCTGGGATCGCGGCGAACTGGCGAAAGAGAAGGCGGAGTACCAGCTGTTCGACAACCAGCGCAGCACGCAGGATTCGCTGTATACCGTGCATAAGGACTACCTGCTGTTCTTCTCTGATTCGGTACGCGGCCTGCAGCCGGGCGCGCCGGTCGAGTTCCGCGGCATCCGCCTGGGCACGGTAGCGCAGGTGCCGTTCTATAAAGACGGCATGGCACAGCGTCTGGATAACGATTACCGCATTCCGGTGCTGATCCGCATCGAGCCGGATCGCTTCCAGAAACAGCTGGGCGGCAATTTCGATATCGAAGGGCATTTGAAGGACGCGGAATCGCGCGGTATGCGCGCCTCGATGAAGTCCGCCAACCTGCTGACCGGTTCGCTGTATATCGATCTCGACTTCTACCCGCAGGAGAAACCGTGGAAAGGGCCGCGTGAGCTGTTCGGTTATCCGCTGATGCCGACCACCAGCGGCGGGCTGGCGCAGATCCAGCAGAAACTGATGCAGACGCTGGACAAGATCAATGCGATGCCGATCAATCCGATGATCAACGAGGCGACCAAGACGCTGGCGGAAAGCCAGAAAACCATGAAGTCGACGCAGCAGACCATGAAGTCGTTGAACGACATCATCGCCAGCAAAGAGATGCAGGCGCTGCCGCAGGACATGCAGAAAACGCTGCTGGAGCTGAACCGCAGCATGAAAGGGTTCCAGCCTGGTTCACCGGCTTACAACAAGATGGTGGGCGATATGCAGCGCCTCGACCAGGTGTTGCGTGAGCTGCAGCCGGTGCTGCGCACCCTGAATGAGAAGAGCAACGCGCTGGTGTTTGAAGCCGCCGGCAGCACTGACCCTCAGCCGAAGAAGGCCACGAAATGATGAAATGGATCCCGGTAGCCCTGGCGCTGTTGCTCAGCGCCTGCAGCAGTTCGCCACAGAAGACGTACTATCAGTTGCCGGCGCTGGGTGCGCCGGCCGCGGTCAGCAGCAGCGGCGCCTCCACGCGCCAGCTGTGGCTGGAACACGTGAGCGTGGCGGATTATCTGGCGCAGAGCGGCGTGGTGTATCAAACCAACGACGTACAGTATGTGATAGCCCAGAACAACCTGTGGGCCAGCCCGCTCGACCAACAGCTGCAGCAAACGCTGGTCACCAACCTGAGCAGCGCGCTGCCGGGCTGGGTGGTCTCTTCGCAGCCGATGAGCAGCGATCAGGATGTGCTGAACGTGACTATCAGCGGTTTCCACGGCCGCTTTGACGGCAAGGCGATCGTTCGCGGCGAGTGGGTGTTGAACCGCCAGGGGCGCTTGATCAAACGGCCTTTCAACCTGGAATTGAAACAGGGTGAGGACGGCTATGATGCCCTGGTGCGCACGCTGGCGCAGGGCTGGCAGCAGGAAGCTCAGGCTATCGCAGCACAGATGGGCGGCATTTAGTCATAATTTGGTCTAAAATCGTCTAATCCCTGTCAGCGTGAAAAGTCTTTTTTTCTCCCTGGCAGGGATTCCTTTTTCGTTTCAAACAGTTAAACCCTTTCCCGGCAGATCAGCCAATTAGCACTTTCCTCGGGCGTAGCTCACAAATATGACATTGGCGTGAATTTTGCGCATTGATCTTCTCTTCTTTTAGCGCTATTGATTACTCGTGGCTGCACAAAAAGCAGCCATTGTTTTCTTTCCACCAGACCAAAATGAGGGAAACGAGGCATGAAGAGACAGAAACGCGATCGTCTGGAAAGGGCGCATTCGAGAGGGTATCAGGCAGGTATTTTAGGGCGTTCCAGGGAACATTGTCCCTACCAATCATCAGTGGACGCCCGGTCTCAATGGCTGGGAGGTTGGCGAGAAGCCATGGAAGACAGGGCTGTGACCGCTTAAGCGGCTCCCTGTCAAATAAAAGGAATAACCTCCGCCCTTTGGCGGAGGTTTTTGTTTCAGGCGTTTATTTATCCTGCCAGCGTTTCAGCAAAATACTCGCATTCACGCCGCCAAAGCCGAAGCCGTTTGATAAGGCGTAGGTCATGTTCATCGATTCCGCCTGTTTCGCGACCAGATGCAAGCCTGCCGCCGCCGGATCGGGATTATCCAGATTTAGCGTTGCAGGGGCTATCTGATCGCGCAGAGCCAAGGCGGTAAAGATGGTTTCCAACCCGCCGGCGGCGCCCAGCAGGTGTCCGGTCGCTGATTTCGTCGAGGTCACGGCGACAGTCCCGGCGGTGCCAAACAGGTGTTTGATGGCGTTGATTTCGCCCAAATCGCCTACGGGAGTCGAGGTTGCGTGCGCGTTTAAATGTTGAACTTCCTCGGGGGCGACGTTCGCCTGCTTCAACGCAATTTTCATCGCCCGATAGGCGCCATTGCCGTCTTCAGCGCCGGATGTCATGTGGTAGGCGTCGGCGCTGGTACCATAGCCGACGATTTCCGCGAGCGGTGTGGCGCCGCGCGCCAGCGCGTGTTCCAGCGTTTCAATCACCAGCATGCCGGCGCCTTCTCCCATGACAAATCCGTCCCGGGCGCTGTCGAAAGGCCGAGAGGCCTGTCGCGCCAATTCGGCCGGTGCGGTGGACATGGCGCGTGCAGCGGCGAAGCCGCCCAGGCTGACGGTATCTATGGCGGACTCGGTACCGCCGCACAGCGCAATATCGGCCTCATCATTACGGATCAGACGCACCGCGTCGCCAATGGCCTGCACGCCGGCCGCACAGGCGGTGACCGGTGCACCAATCGGGCCTTTGAAGCGATGTTTGATTGAAACGTGGCCGGCCGCCAGATTGACCAGGAATGAAGGGATGGTAAACGGCGACAGGCGCTTGGCGCCACGGCTGTCAGTGATGCGTACCGCCTGGGCAATCGCCGGGAAACCGCCAATGCCTGAGGCAATGACGGTGGCGGTGCGTTCTTGTTTTTCCTCCGTATCGGCTATCCAACCGGCCTGGCGAATGGCTTCATCCGCCGCCGCCATGGCGAACAGGATAAAACGATCCATTTTCTTTTGGTCCTTGGGGGCGACAGAAGCGTCGGGATTGAAGCCCGCTTCAGCATCTTGTGCCAGTTCCGGAACCTGGCCTCCGACTTTGACCGGCAAATCCGCAACGATCTCGTCAGGCAACGCCCGAATGCCTGATTCTCCTTTCAACAAACGTTGCCAGATGGTTTCAACACCGCACCCTAAAGGCGAAACGGCGCCCATGCCGGTAATGACGATACGACGATGACTCATGATGTCTCCTTGGTAGATTCGGGAAAATCAGCGAGACGCCGGCGCCGCATCAGCTCGGCGCGCTGATAGATGCCGTCGCTTGCCGCCGGCCCTGGCGCCAGCGTAATGAACTGTTGCGGCACCGGCTGTTGGGTCTCGCGATTGATTAACTGGACCTGGATCGGTTGATCTGTGCGACTGTCGACCAGCAGCGAGCTAACGGCGCCGTCGGTCAGATGACGGTTACCCCATTGTGAGAGGGCCGCCAGCACGGGGAAAAAATCGTTGCCGCGCTCGGTGAGCAGGTAGTGGTAGCGCACCGGTCGGGTTTGATAGCGTTGCTTATACAGAATGCCATGAGCCACCAGATCCTTCAGCCGTCGGGCCAGCAGCGTGGGCGATATCCCCAAACTTTGTTGGAATTCGTCGAACCGGGAGAGCCCCTGAAAGGCATCGCGCAGGATCAGGATGTTCCATGACTCGCAGACGCGATCCAATGAGCGCGCAACGGGGCAAGGCGCATCGCTAAAGCGGGTCTTTTGCATGCCATTCCTCACTGGGTACACTAACTGTAGTTACCTTTCGAACCATGTTAGGGGATTTTGAGGGGCAAGAGAATAACCGGATGCAAAAAACCGCTATCGCGCGGGTACCGATATCAAGAGAGTGCGACGTTCAGCCAGTCTGTTGCTTTAACCGCTTCAGGTAAGAATAGGCCAGGGACAGGAAGGAAAAGACGTTTCGATAACGGGCGATTAAAGGAGATGGGGGGCTTGAAGCGCTAAGAGAAAGAAATGCCATCACGTTGAACGTGACGGCATGCGGTGAGCGTTGGAAAAGAAGGCAGTGGCCGACTTCTCGCCAGCGTGATTAGAACGCTGCGGTATCCTTGAACAGGCCCACTTTCAGATCGGTGGCGGTATAGATCACTTCGCCGTCAACCAGCACTTCGCCATCGGCGACGCCCATGATCAGTTTGCGGGTGATGACGCGCTTGAAGTTAATACGATAGGTGACCTTCTTGGCAGTCGGCAGCACCTGGCCGGTGAACTTGACTTCACCGACGCCCAGCGCGCGGCCTTTGCCTTCGCCGCCCAGCCAGCCGAGATAGAAACCGACCAACTGCCACATTGCATCCAGGCCCAGGCAACCAGGCATAACCGGATCGCCGATAAAGTGGCAACCGAAGAACCATAGGTCCGGATTAATATCCAGCTCCGCTTCCACATAACCTTTGTTGTGAGTCCCGCCGTCTTCGGTCATCTTGACCACGCGGTCCATCATCAACATGTTACCTGCCGGCAACGGTGGGCCACCGGCGCCGAACAGCTCGCCACGGCCGGATGCTTCGAGGTCTTCTTTCGTATAGGAATCGCGTTTATCTACCATGTTCTCAGTAAGCCTTATTTTAATGAAGGACGCAGGTTAGCTAACACGTGTACGCTGAACAAGTCCGATCAGCCGTGGTTGAACCAGTTGAGCCAGCGCAGCGGCCACGGACGGCGGCGTTCTTGCAGGCTCACCTGCGCAATCCGTTCCTGTATGGCCGCCAACAAATTCGGCTGTTGTTCGTCAGAGTAGAGGCAACCTGTGAGCAAAGGCAAGGCTTCCGCCGCGCTCTCTACCGCCCACAGATGGAATTGCCCTTCGCGTACCGCGTCAACGACATCCTGACGCAGGCACAGGTGGCGCACGTTGGTCACGGGCAGTACGACGCCCTGTTTGCCCGTCAGGCCGCGGCGTACACAAACTTCGAAGAAACCTTCGACCTTTTCGTTAACGCCGCCTATCGGCTGTACGTTGCCGAATTGGTCGACGGAGCCGGTGACGGCGATCTGTTGTGTGATCGGCTGCTGTGACAGGGCACTGATCAAGGCGCACAGCTCAGCCAGCGAGGCGCTGTCACCATCTACTTCGCCGTAAGATTGTTCAAAGACGATGGAGGCGGAGAAAGGCAACTGCTGATCCAGATCCAGTTCGGCGATCAGGAACGCCTGCATGATCATCATGCCTTTAGCATGCAGGTTGCCGCCCAGTTCGGCTTTGCGCTCGACGTCGGTAAACTCGCCGTCGCCAAGATGCACCACGCAACTGATGCGCGAGGGCTCGCCGAAGCTGCGTGGATGGCCGGGATAGTCCAGGACTGACAGGCCGTTGATCTGCCCGACCACTTCACCCTCGGTCTCAATCAGGATCTGGCCGAGCTCAATCTCATCCTGCATACGCTCGGCCAGATAGCTTTCACGCCATTCGCGGGCATTCAACGCCGCTTCAAACGCCTTGGCGGTAATGCGCTCCTCTTCGGCGTACAGTGCGGCCTCGGACAGCTGCTGGCCAAGCCAAACCGGCGAGAGTGGCAGGACGCCCTGGTCACCGCTATAGCGCACTGCCTGGACGATCAGCGGTAGCCAGGCATCGGCCGCCAACATCGGTAACTGCCGATCGGCGATCACGCCGTTGACGTAGCCGCACCACTGCGCCATATCATCGACTTCGGTCAGTTGCAGATCGTCTTCGTATTCGCCGTAGACCGCTTGTTCGCTCAGCTCCGGCTCGATATCGTGGAAATCGGCCAGGCCGTGACGATCGCCGACCACAATCAGCCTTAGGTCCAACGGCATCGGTGGAATGGTTACCGGTAGCGGGCGGGTTTCGTCTGGCGAAACCCAATGGAACTGACGCTGGCCGATCATCTGCTTCAGCCGCAGCCATAGCAGCGGCTGAGCCAGTAGCGCCCGGGCCGACAGAATAAGAACGCCGCCGTTGGCCTGGTGCACCAGACCTGGCTGCAGGGTAATGTCGCCGTGGTGGATCCGCACGCAGCCAAACAGCTGCTCCGGCTCAATCCACTCCTGGAACAGGCAAGCACCGCCGGCGGCGAAAGGTTCATCGCCACGGCTGGCCGGTTCTACGCTGACCTTGCCATCCTGAATGACATAGTGGCTGCCGCAGCATGCCGTGTCTTTCGTCAGCAGCGGTTTGACGGCGTTAGCAACCAGTTCCAGATACTCTCGCGTTTCTTGCGCTTTCAACAGCATGAAACGCGGTGGCGATTGAGGGTGGCAAAATAGCGTCAGGGCATTTTCCAGCCGAGGCTGAATGGCGGAAAAGGGCACGGGTGCCAACTGAGCGGCGGTATCAAATATCGCCTGATAAGGCGTTACGTCCGGCAATAAAGATTGCCATTCAAGTCGGTTATTGGTCAAAGTGTTAGATGCAATCGTTAAAAAGGGAAAGGGCGATTATACAAGAATAACGGCGGCTTGATACATGTGGAGTGCCAGTTGGCGTCAGGGAGTTTGACATCACGCGATGACTGTGCAAAAAACAGTCTAAAAGACGGCTTAATTGCCGGGGAAATTCGGCGCAAAGCTGTTATGCTTATTTGAAGTTACGCGGTCACTGAAGAGCTCAAGATGAAATATCAGCAACTGGAAAATCTGGAGAGCGGTTGGAAATGGAAGTACCTGGTGAAAAAGCACCGGGAAGGGGAGCTTATTACCCGCTACATTGAAAACAGCGCTGCTCAGGAAGCGGTTAACGAGCTGCTGAAGCTGGAAAATGAGCCGGTAAAGGTACTTGCATGGATTGCCGCTCATATGAATCCGGAACTGGATAACCGGATGAAGCAAACGATCCGCGCCCGCCGCAAACGTCATTTTAACGCAGAACACCAGCATACGCGCAAAAAATCTATCGATCTGGAGTTTTTGGTTTGGCAACGTTTGGCTGCCCTGGCGCGCCGTCGCGGCGTCACGCTGTCGGAAACCGTTGTGCAGCTTATCGAAGATGCCGAACGCAAAGAGAAGTATGCGAATCAGATGTCATCGTTGAAAGAAGACTTGAAGGCGATTCTCGGTAAAGAACCTAAGTAAACAGGGCAGAGCGCCTTAGTTACACATAGTCTTGAATGTTCTGATACCAGCAGGACGAAAAAAACCCCGCAATGCGGGGTTTTTTATTAGGCGAGTAAACTTAGCCCTGAGGCTGAGTTACAACGTCTTTGATACCTTTAACTTCGATCTCTACGCGACGATCTGGTGCCAGGCAGTCGATCTGAGCTTTGGTAGCGCGGCCAGCTTTGTAGCCACAGGTGTTGCCTGTAACTGGATCAGCTTTGCCCATGCCACGTGCAGAGATTTTGTCTGACGGGATGCCTTTGGAGACCAGGTAGTCAACAACGCTTTGTGCACGTTTTTCAGACAGTTTTTGGTTGTACTGAGCAGAACCAACGGCGTCGGTGTAACCCAGAACAACTACGGAACCGTCTTTAGGATCCATGGAGCTCAGCTGGGAGTACAGCTGATCCAGAGCCTGTTGACCTTGTGGCTTCAGAGTTGCTTTGTTGAAGTTGAACAGCACGTCAGACTTCAGAGTGAAACGCTTGGTTTCAACAACTGGAGCCGGAGCTGGAGCTGGAGCAACTGGAGCAACTACATCATCCTGACCGAAGCGGTAAGAAACGCCCAGGCTCAGCATGGTGTTGTCTGGACGCGCGCCAACGGTACCTGCGTCACCGATGTTGCTTACGAACTGGTAGTCCAGGCGGGTAGCCCAGTTTTTGGTCAGTGCGTATTCAACACCAACAGCAGCCAGCGGAGAAACGCCGGTGTCGTGGTTGCTCAGGCGACCAGCGCTGCCGTTGTTGTAGTTAGCTTTGGAATCTGCGCGCCATACCATACCACCCAGACGAGTGTAGATGTCCAGATCGTCAGCAATTGGGTAGCTCAGTTTAGCGGCCAGTTGAACGCCCTGCGCTTTGAAAGCACCGTTGTTCACGCTGCCTTTGTAAGGCATACGGCCGAGCCAGTCATAGCCCAGTTCGAAGCCCAGGTATTGGTTTGCCTGATAGCCCAGGAACGCGCCGGCACCCAGCTGATCTTTGTGGGTTGGGCCGTTGCCGATACCGTTCTGGTAACCGTTACCGTAGAAACCAGTGTCATGGTACTGGGACCAGCCCAGTTTAGCACCGGTGTACCAGGTGTTATCTTTTGGAGCGGCTTGCGCTACGGTAGCGAAACCTGCCAGTGCCACTGCTAATGCGATAGCTGTCTTTTTCATTTTGCGCCTCGTTATCATCCAAATAGGCAATGAGCTTTAAAGCTGTTTAAGCCCTTGGTTAAATTCCTTCGCCAAGGTTTAAGCCCTCGTTTGTTACTCGCCAGTTTTTCTGACGTTATAGAGCAACCTTGGCGATGTAAAGTCTACAACGTGGCGCGAAAGTTACAAGTGTGATGTGATAAGGCTCTAAAAAAAAACGCAGAATCGTACATATTTGCTAACATTCTTAGCCTAAAAAAACGGCGATTCATCGGGCGTTTTTGCTTGGCAAACCGCGGCCGGACTAGCTTTGTGCCTTATCCCGCAAAGGTTCCCTCTACGGGGTGCGAAAATGATGGGAAAAATCCTAAATTTACTTAATGATACAAAGAAGAGTGAATTTTTAGGGTGGAACAGTGTCCGTGAGTCGGGTCAATGTCACGTTGAGGACGCATGATAAATCCGTAGGCATTACCCAATTCTGCCGCACGTCTTAATTTTAGACGATCCTCCTCCGTTAGCTCGGGCAACCAGCCGAGAACCACGCTGTAATTCCCCGTTTGCAGCGCTTTTTCCATTGCCTCAACCGTATTCACCGGGCTGATTTGGCTCAATTGCACCATTTTATCTACCGGCAGGCCAGACTGCTGCAGCCATTGTTTGCTCAGCTTTTGCTGCGGCGTCAGCCACAGAAGCCAGCGAGACTGCTTGCCCAACTGCTGCAGTAGGGGCAACAACAGTTGAGCCACTGCGGGCTGGCGCTCGTTGTAAACAAGTTCACTGATCAAGCCATTCTCTTTGCCGACATTCGTGTTCTTCGCAACGCTGTTCGCGGTAAAAGAGCCATGGCTAAAATGAGGTTGGTAGAGTGATTGAGTACGCATAAAGTTCCCGCCCGTCGTGTTACTGTATGTTTATACAGTATCCCTGATTTCGGATAAGATCAACCCAAATTTTCGTAGCGGCTCGCATAATTGCGATCATTTTTTGTACTGATGTCTTTTGTGATTGGCATGCAGACGGATAGTGCGTATTTTTCTAATTAGTTGTTCACGTTACTTTTTTCATTGATGAGAGAAATAATACGACCGGAACCTAAAAGGAGGAACGCTATGAAAAGGATGTCGACGAGAAGAATCGCGCAGGCTAAAAATTGCTTTGCGGCGCTGGGCGCCATCACCACGCGGTCACAGTTTGGCGGCTATGGGCTGCTGGCTGAGGGGGTGATGTTTGCGGTGATAGCGGAAGGCGAGCTGTATCTGCGGGCTACGGCGAGCATGGAGCCGGCCTTTCGCGCTCGGGGCATGGTCAATATGGTCTATTCCAAGCGCGGTGTGCCCATTACTTTGCGCTATTACTGGGTTGACGAGTCTCTGTGGCGGGAACGTAACGAATTGGTGGGACTGGCCTGGCAAGCTGTCAGGGAGGCCCGCCGGGAACAGCGGCTCAAGGCCGGCGACCACGGCAGATTGAAGGCGCTGCCGAATATAGATGTCAATATGGAGCGATTGTTGTGGCGAGCGGGTATCCGCAACGCCTATGACCTGCGGTTGCAGGGCGCAAAACGCAGCTATCTTTGTCTCCTTCAACAGCAGACCAATCTGGGGTTGCGAGTCCTGTTGTCGCTGGGCGGGGCGATCGCCGGGTATCATCAGGCGGCATTACCGGCTGAATTGCATGACGAATTGGTGCGCTGGTTCGACCATATGATGGCGATGCGCCGCCATGGACATGAGCCGGTGATTCAGGGCCCGCCGAGCGGGCCCTGAATTATTAGGCTGTCTTATTGATTTGGGTGTGCAGCGCGGTGAGTTCCGGCAGAAGTTCGAGCACCAGCCCTACCTGCTGCAAAACCAGCTGTTCTTTGCTTTCAGGTTCCGGAACGGCTTGGCGAATGCGCTCCGCCAGCTGTTCCAGCGCCTGTGCAATGCGCAGGCTGTTCTGTTCTTCCTGATGCAGGGCGCCGTCCACGTAACACACGGCATCATTGAGCAGATCGAGCGTGGCTGGGGTGTTCAGCCGCTCGCGGTGCGCACCCAACGCCGAGATATAACTCAGGAGTGTGTGGTTCAGGCAGAGCAGGCGGAAGGCGGCTTCCTGCAGCGCCTTGTCGGCCTTGGGATCGGCGGACATGTTGGAGATGACCGAAGCCAGTTCGGCATCGCTGTTGTGGGCATCTCTCCGCGCAATGCGGTAGGCGAGGCCGTTATCCTTGCCCTGGTGGTATTGCACCAGAATGGCGTCCAGATAACGGCAGTTGGCATTCAGCGTTTTATCCACCACCGCCGGCAATTGGCGGAACTGCCAGTCCGGCCAGATAAAGCTGACTGCCGCCCAGGCGATGGCACAGCCCAGCAAGGTATCGTAAACGCGCGGGGCTGCCACTTCGAATCCTTCACCCAACAGGTTAAAGCACAACAGCACCAGCAGCGTGATGAACATCGTCGCGTGTGCATATTGTACGGTGCGGAAAGCGAAGAACAGAACGCCGGTGATGACGATCAACACCAGCTGTCCTTCCAGCGAAGGCACGAAATAGAGGATTGGCAGGCCGATCAGGATACCGGCCAGGGTGCCGATGATGCGCAATGCCAGGCGTCGGCGGGTAGCATTGTAGTTTGGTTGGCAGACGAACAGGCTGGTCAACAGGATCCAGTAACCGTGCTGCATGCCGGTGAGTTGAATGAAGGCGTAACCCACGCACAGCACCACCGACATGCGGATCGCGTGGCGGAACAGGGCCGACTGAGGCGTCAAATGGCGGCTGATGCGCAGCCGGATATCGCTCCAGCCGGTTAAGCGGTCGTCGGCCAGGCTGTTCTCTTCTGCTTGCCCGCTGGCCAGCGTCTGCTCTGATTCGATATTAGCCAGCTGCGCATCGATCGCATGCAGGTTTTTCAACAGATGCGCCAGCGCTTTGGTCTGCTCATTGTTGCCCTGGGTTTCGGCGATGCGCGCCAGCGCCTCCTGAATGCGGCTGAAAGCCGGTTCAAAGCGCGGGTTGTGCTGGTACTTTTGCCGCAGCAGGATCGATTGCGCCAATTGGCGGCAGGCGCGTGCCTGCATGCTCAGCAAACGCTGGAAGCGGAACAAAATGTCGCTGTGACGAAATTGCCGGCTGAGCGCGTGGTACTGAACGTGGGAAGAGCTGGCGCGTTCGTGGATATCCTGCGCGACAAAATAGTAGTGCAAGGTGCGACGGGTGCCGCGCTGGCCGCGATCGCCTTTCAGGCGCGTCAGCAGCGAGGCTTTGGTTTGGTTAAGCAGCGCGACCAACGTGCTGTTGGCCATTGCGACATCCATCCATGGCAGGTCGGCATCGCGCTCGGCATCGGGATCGAACAGATTGGCTTTGGCATCCAGATAGCTGGCCAGCTGATCGTAGCAGCGCGCCAGGTTCTCTTGCAGCGGCCGGATAGGGAACAGCAGGTGGCCCGCCAGTGTCAGCAGGTTGTACCACAGTGCGCCGATCACCAACAGCAGCGGTTGCTGATACCAGGCATCGTACATGGAGGTGCCGAGCATGGTATAAACCGCGATCAGCAATGCGCCGAAGGCGATGGTGGCATAACGTTGCCCCAAGGCGCCGAGCAGGATAAACCCGCAGGTCGATGTGGTTAAGCCAAGGGCGAACAACCAGGGATAGGGAAACAGCAGCTCGATTGAAGCCGAGGCGACAAAGAAGCACACCAGCGTGATCAGCAGGTTGCGTAGCCTGCCGGCCAGGCGGTCATCTAAATCAGTCAGGGCCGCCGCCACGACGCCCAGCGTGAGCGGAATGGTCAGCTTGGGAATGCCCAGCCACCAGGGAACGGCGGTGGTGCCGATGAGCGCAATAAGGATGCGCAAGTGATACAGCAGGTTGCTGTTGTAAGTATAACGACGAACTGCGGGTGCAAAAGAGAGCACGAAAAACTCCTCAAACGGAGAAAAAATTAACGCTGATGATAGTGGCGGCGAGCATTCTCAATACGCGCTTGCTGAGCCATTTCTACCGAGACGACGCGGCGCCCCACCGGCCACAGCGCGATGGCGGCAATCTTGAAATTGGCGATGCCCACCGGAATGCCGATGATCGAAACGCACTGCACGATACCGGCAGCGATATGTGATAGGCACAGCCACCAGCCGAACAGCACCAACCAGATAATGTTGAGCAGCGAACCGCCGGCGGAGAGCAGCGCATTGCTTTTTTCCGGGTAGAGTTCATCGACGTGGATTGCCTCGTTGCCGAACGGCACCAGCGACAGTTTGGTGATTTCCCAACAGGAGCGGGTGAGGGGCAGCGTGATGACCAACAATACGCTGAACACCGTGGCGATGAGCCAGCCCAGCGTGGTGAAAAAACCGCCCAACACAAAATTAAGAATATTCAGTACAGTACGCATAGACGTCATTCTGCTCTAATGATGGCCAAACCGCGATGCGGGCGTATTCACGATAAAAACGCAAAATCTATTCTACCCTTTTTTTAGCGCTAGAGTGCCACTGCTTATCGCAGGTAAACTGGCAGATATCCGTTATTTAATCTCAACATAGTCATGGCGCGACGATATGGAACTTAAAGCGACATCGCTGGGGAAACACCTGGCTCAGCACCCTTATAACCGCGTGCGGTTGCTGCACGCCGGCGTTGAGGTGAGCGGGGAAAAACATGAATACCTGATCCCCTTCAATCAATTGATTCAGGTCAGGTGCAAGCGCGGCATCGTCTGGGGCGAGCTGGAATTTGAATTGCCGGACGAAAAAGTGGTGCGGCTACACGGCACCGAATGGCAGGAAACGCAGCGTTTTCATCATTATCTGCAGCAGGCGTGGCAGCAGTGGAGCGCCGAAATGAGCGAGGTCAGCGCCGGCGTGTTGCAACAGCAGGTGGCTCAGATCCAGCGCATAGAGCAGCAAGATAAATGGTTCAAAAAGTCTGAGTTGGGCAAGCTGCAACAGCAAATCCACGAGGCTTTCTCCGCGTTGCCGATGCCGGTTGCGCGTCTGGATGAGTTTGATAACTGCCGGGCGGATTACCATCTGTGTCTGGAATGGCTGCAGCAGGGGCTGCGCAGCGTCGAACAACGCAACCGGCAGTGGACCGAGCGCATGCTGGAGCAACATCACGACTTCTTCCAGACCGTCGAGATCTCACCGCTTAATGACTCTCAGAGCCGTGCGGTGGTCAACGGCGAGGATTCTGTTCTGGTATTGGCGGGGGCCGGCAGCGGCAAAACGTCGGTGCTGGTGGCGCGCGCCGGCTGGCTGCTGCGCCGTCAGGAAGCGGAGCCGGGCCAAATCTTGCTGTTGGCGTTCGGCCGTCAGGCTGCGAGTGAGATGAATGATCGCATCAAAGCGCGTTTGGGCGATGTCGGTATTCAGGCCAAGACATTCCATGCATTGGCGCTGCAGATCATTCAACAAGGCAGCCGCAAAGCCCCGGCCATCAGCCGGTTGGAAACCGATGCCAACGCGCGCAAAGCGTTGCTGATTACCCATTGGCGCCAACAGTGCGCTGAGAAAAAAGCCCAGGCCAAGGGGTGGCGTCAATGGTTGACCGACGAGCTGGAATGGGAAGTGCCGGAAGGCGATTTTTGGCAGGATCAACGTCTGGCGGATCGGCTGGCGGGCCGCCTGGAACGCTGGCTGGGGCTGATGCGCATGCACGGCGGCAGCCAGGCGGAAATGATTGAGCAGGCGGATGAAGAAATCCGCGATCTGTTTTCAAAACGCATCCGGCTGATGGCACCGCTGTTGAAAGCCTGGAAAAGCGCCTTGAAAGAGGAAGGGGCGGTGGACTTCTCCGGCCTTATTCATCAGGCGGTCAATATTCTCGATAAGGGGCGCTTCGTCAGCCCGTGGAAACATATTCTGGTCGATGAGTTTCAGGATATCTCGCCGCAGCGTGCGCTGTTGCTGGCGGCGTTGCGCCGGCAAAACAAGCAGACCTGCCTGTTTGCGGTGGGGGATGACTGGCAGGCGATTTATCGATTCAGCGGTGCAGAGTTGACGTTAACCACGGCTTTCGCCACCCACTTCGGTGAAGGGGCGCAGTGCGCGCTGGACACCACTTATCGCTTCAATGACCGTATCGGTGAGGTAGCCAACCGGTTTGTGCAGCAGAACCCGCACCAGTTGAAAAAGCCGCTCAACAGCCTGAGCAAGGGCAATAAAAAGTCGGTGGCGATCCTGCCGCACGAGCAGCTGGAGCCCTTGCTGGATAAGCTGAGCGGCTATGCCAAACCGGATGAGCGTATCCTGGTGCTGGCGCGCTACCATCATCTGAAACCGGAGACGCTGGCGAAGGCGGCCACCCGCTGGCCCAAGCTGGATCTGGAATTTATGACCATCCACGCCAGTAAAGGGCAGCAAGCGGAATACGTCATCATTGCTGGTTTGCATGAGGGGCGTGACGGCTTCCCCGCCGTGGCGCGCGAGTCGGTGTTGGAAGAGGTGCTACTGCCGCAGCCGGAGGATTTCCCGGATGCCGAAGAGCGTCGTCTGTTGTATGTCGCGTTGACGCGCGCCAAACATCAGGTATGGCTGTTGCAGGATCGTGAACGCCCTTCGGTGTTCGTCGAACAGCTGCAAGATCTTGGCGTACCGGTGCAGAAAAAACCGTAGGCATCAGGCCTGGCGCCAGCCAGGCCGTGAGGACTATTTCAGGCGGTCTTGCAGGTAGCGCTGATAGTCGGGGATGGCGATCTCCACCTCGCTTTTGAACAGCGGAGAGTCGATCAGAAAGTCCGCGGTTGAGCGGTTGGTGGCCACCGGAATATTCCATACGGTCGCCAGCCGCAGCAGCGCCTTCACGTCCGGATCGTGCGGCACCGCGTTCAGCGGGTCCCAGAAGAAGATCAGCATGTCTATCTTGCCTTCCGCAATCAGTGCGCCAACCTGCTGATCGCCGCCCATCGGGCCACTCAGCATGCTGGTGACAGGAATGCTGCTGGCGCGCTGGATCAGATTACCGGTCGTGCCGGTGGCGTACAGCTGGTGCTGCGCCAGAATGGTCTTGTGGCTTTCTACCCACTCCAACAGAGCCTGTTTGCGGTGATCGTGCGCCACCAGCGCAATGTGTTTGCGCGCGGCGATAGTGCGGGTGGTCAATTCCATCTCGGTGTCCTTCGCTAATCGGGGATGTGCGACAGATTACTGAAACTGTTTTTCACTGCCTAGCGTTTGCGCTTGAAAATGCGAAGAGAAGGCGCCTTTGCGGGGAAAGGCGCCGGAAAGGATCAGCGAACCGGTTGTTTATTGGCCCACCGCAGAAAACGCTTCTGTGTTTCCTTGTCGGCTTGCTGGAACCAATATTGCAGCATCTGCTCCGACACGTTTTCACCTTTCAGCGTGACCGTTGGGGCGTTCAGCGGCGTGCCGGCCAACGAGGGCATTGAGGGATTACCGGCGTTCGCCTGAACGAAGGCCGCGACGGAGGCGGAGCGATTCTGGCGGTTGTAATCCGTCATCACCTTTTCCAAATCGGCATTGAAGGTGACGCTGTCGGGATGCAGCACATCATGCCGGAACGGCAGGGCGTTGCCGTCTTTATCGACCACCAGATAATTTAACGTTTTGTCAAAGCGTTGCGCATCGCGGTCGTTCTCGATGCGCGGCAGTTCGATCGCCACCTGGCTGATTTTTTGCGTATTGAAGGAGGCAACCAGCGGCAAGGAAGCATAGGCCTGCGTATGCTGGCCGGCGTGGACGTTTTTGGTCACTTTAAACAGCAGCTGGTGCTGTCCGCCATCCAGTTCAAGACTGTCGGCGCCTTTTAACAACGAACCTGTCATTTTCTTGCCGTCGACCACCAGCAGGTCGATGTCCGGGGAGAGTTTCAGGGTCGTAGCCGCGGCAGGCATGCTAATGCTGAGCAACGCCGCAACCACCAGACCAAATTTCATCATTATCTCCTTATAAAGTGACGTAGCTCTAAGTGTTGAACACGGCATAGGTTGTGTCAAAATTTTTCAATCGGGCATTATGTTCACATTTTTACATATTTAATCGCGATTAGACACGACCATGAGCAGCTGAACCGCGACAGCCTATGACCATAAGATTGCGCTGAAGTTTCCCTCGCGTTGCGTTTAGCTGAGCGGATGCCGATCGGTTACACTCGAAGCGGAGAGTGACGGAGTGATAAACGGGAGTTGAAGATGCAAGATCAAGAGATTGTCGAGCTGTTGCAGCAGGTGAAAACTATCGCGCTGGTGGGTGCCAGCGATAACCCGTCGCGGCCCAGCTATGGGGTGATGGCGTATCTGTTGACGCAAGGGTATCAAGTGATCCCGGTCAGCCCAAAATTGGCGGGGCAGACGCTGCTGGGGCAGCCGGTTTACGCTACGCTGGCCGCTATACCGCAGCCGGTGGATATGGTTGATGTGTTTCGCAATTCGGAGGCGGCTTACGGCGTGGCGCAAGAGGCGATAGCGATCGGCGCCAAGGCGCTGTGGCTGCAGATCGGCGTGATTAACGATCAGGCGGCGGAGCTGGCACAACAGGCCGGGCTGCGCGTGGTGATGGATCGCTGTCCGAAAATCGACATTCCGCGTTTGGGGCTGGAGCGCTGAATAAAAAGGGCCTGGCGCGATGCCAGGCCCTCTCGGGTTTCTCAGGTCTTGGCGCGGTCAATTGCGCAAGCGTGGCGCCTGTAGCTGGTGACGGATGGATTCCGCCAGTTCATCCAGCGATGGTTGCTCGGGGTGTGCCTCCTGGGCTTCGCTATCCAGCTGTGCTTCCGCCAGATAGGTGTGCACCGGTTGGCCCTCCTCGTCTTCCATCACCACGTGGTACCAAGGGGCGGAACGCAGTTCATCGTTCGCCGCTATTTCGTCAGCTTTGGGTTGTTCCAAAGAGTATTCCGGGTCGATATCGATCACGACACCCAAATACCCCAGCAGTTTATGCCTAACCTGTTGTCCGATACCGAATTTGCTGGCAATCATGATGACCTCCTGAGAAACAATGCCTTACTCATATATGGGGGCAAGGCAGCGCATTTCAAGTTACATCACCCGACAAGCGAATCCTTTCAGATACAGCCCCTCAGGATACGGGGCGATCACTGGGTGATCGGCAGCCTGCCGGAACTGTTCTATAAATTGTACATCACGTCCGGCATCTACAGCGGCATCGGCCAAAATTTTCTGGAACAGGTCGGTCGGCATCAGCCCGGAGCAGGAGAAACTGAGCAGAATGCCACCCGGATTCAGCAGCTGCAGCGCCAGCATGTTGATGTCTTTGTAGCCACGGCAGGCGCTGGCCAACTGGTTTTTGTTCTCGACGAACTTCGGCGGATCCATGATGATCAGATCGAATTTCTCGCCCTGGGTACGGTAGTTGCGCAGCAGTTGGAACACGTCATCGCGGACGAACTCTGCCTTGCTCAGGTCCAGCTTGTTGAGCTCGACGTTTTGTTTGGCGATGTCCAGCGCTGCCTGTGAGGTATCCACGCTGATCACTTGCTCGCAGCCGCCCATCAGAGCGGAAACGGCGAAGGCGCCGGTGTAGGAGAAGCAGTTCAGCACCCTGCGGCCGGCGGAGTAGTTACGTGCCGCCAGGCGGCTGTCGCGCTGATCGAGGTAGAAGCCGGTTTTGTGCCCTTGCTGAATGTCCACCAGCAGTTTCATGCCGTGCTCGGTAATAGGCAGCAGCTCCGGCGGCAGATCGCCCAGCACCGGGCCCTGCGCCAGCGGCAGGCCTTCTTTTTTGCGCACCGCAACGTCGGAGCGATCGTAAATCGAGCATTCCGGGTAGCAATGCTGCAGGGCGGAAAGCAGGGCTGGGCGCTGGTATTCGGCACCGGCGGACAGCAGCTGCAGCACCAGGAAATTCTGGAAGCGATCGATAGTGATGCCCGGCAGGCCGTCGGATTCGCCGGCGATCAGGCGGTACCCATCCAGACCGTCGCGCTGTGCGACCCAATCACGCCAGCTTTGCGCTTGCTGCAGGCGGCGAATGAAGAAATCGATGTTAATCTCTTCATCCTGCTGGAAGGTCCAGACGCGTGCGCGGATCTGCGACTCGGGCGAATAGGCGCCGCGAGCCAGCCATTTGCCTTGGCTGTCGAGAATATCGATGGTTTCACCGGAGAGAGCTTTGCCCTCGACGCGTTGAACGGCGCCGGAGAACACCCAAGGGTGGCGACGGAGTAAGGACTTTTCACGTCCTTTGGCGAGAAACAGGCGTACGGTCATAATTAATAATGCTGCCAGCTAGGATAGGAAGAGTGACATGGCGGTGCAAAAGCACGGCAATGCCATAACGAAAACTGAATTAAGGGGGCGATTATGACACAAGTTTGCATTGCTGCGTATGTGTATGGCGTAGTGCAGGGCGTAGGGTTTCGCTATTCCACTCAGCGGCAGGCCGAGGGGCTGGGGGTGACCGGCTATGCGCGCAACCTTGATGACGGCAGCGTTCAGGTGGTGGCCTGCGGCACACAGACGCAGGTGGACAAGCTGGTGGAGTGGCTGAAACAGGGCGGCCCGCGCAGCGCGCGCGTTGAACGGGTGCTGGTGGAGCCGCAGGGTGTAGCCGACTACGATGGGTTCGGCATTCGCTATTAAGCGTTCGCCTGCAGCAACGCTGCGGGCAGAGCGATCAGATACATTTTACCGGTTTCGGCAACCCGGCTATCTTGGTGGCTTGTTTGGCCGGCCCTTTCGGGAACAGGCGATACAGATAGCGGCTGTTGCCTTTTTCTTCGCCGTATTTCTGTGCCATCGCTTTGACCAGCATGCGAATAGCCGGTGAGGTATTAAATTCCTGATAGAAGTCGCGCACGAAGCGCACCACTTCCCAGTGTGCTTCGGTGAGCACGATCTCTTCCTGCGCGGCCAACAGCGGCGCCAGGCCCTCATGCCAGTCGGCGCTGTTTTTCAGATAGCCCTGCGCGTCAGTGTCGATAACCTGACCTTCAAACTCCAACATACTGCCTCGATAACGGATAATTCGGAACGGCCGCCAGTTTAGCAAATTTTTTCGGCCGCAAAAAACAAAGCCCCGCCGGAGCGGGGCCTGGAAGGCAAGCGTAACGTGCGATCAGTTGCTGCGGGCGAAGCCCAGAATGCTCAACAGGCTGATGAACATGTTGTAGAGCGACACGTACAGGCTAACGGTGGCGCGAATGTAGTTGGTTTCGCCGCCGTGAATGATGTTACTGGTTTCCCACAGGATCGCGCCGGCGGAGAACAGGATGAACAGCGCGCTGATAGCCAGGTGCAGGGCAGGGATCTGCAGGAACAGGTTGGCGATCACCGCCACCAGCAGCACCACAAAACCTGCCATCATCATGCCGGACAGGAACGACATGTCTTTACGGGTGGTCAGCACATACGCCGAGCAGCAGAAGAACACGGCTGCGGTGCCGCCCAGCGCCAGCATGATCAGGTCGCCCGCACCGGCGTTCAGGAACGAGCTGAGGATTGGGCCGAGGGCGTATCCCATGAAACCGGTCAGCGCGAACGCCGCCAGAATACCCGCCGGGCTGTTGGCCAGTTTATGGGTCAGGAACATCAGGCCATAGAAACCGACCAGCATCAGCAACAAACCCGGCGCCGGCAGCCCCAGCATCGTGCTGGCGGTGGCGGTCAGGGCTGAGAAGGCCAGGGTCAGGGATAACAGGAAATAGGTGTTGCGCAGGACTTTATGCGTGCTGAGCAGCGAGTCGCGCGAAGAAGATGAGACGACAATGCGGTCCATAATGCTCTCTCTTATCAAGCCATCACAAAATAATCCCGATAATAGGCAGCGCAAGCGGTTGATTAAAGTTTGTTTACCAATCTTTACCCTTAGTTATCATTACGGCAACAGAGGGGGGAAGAGGTGCGCGTTTGTTCGCCGCTTGCTGCGCCTTCGCCGATTTTTCGCGCGGTTGAACGCGCCCGGGCTTTACAAGCGCATGCGGTCTGTTTATAGTGCGCGTCGTTGCGGAGGGGTGGCCGAGTGGCTGAAGGCAACGGTCTTGAAAACCGTCGACGGGAAACCGTTCCAGAGTTCGAATCTCTGCTCCTCCGCCATATATTTTGACCCCGTGCTCTTTGAGCACGGGGTTTTTTGCTTTTGCGTGCGAAGAAACCGAGGCGTTTCTGCAGGAAACGCGATCGGCTATTGATAAGGGCTACGCATCGGTGAGATTATGCGGTCATCAAGGTTGGCTGCTCGGGTGCCTGCTGTGGTCAGGCGTGACCGGCGCGATAATTAACGCCGCCTTATCTATTTTCGCTTAATGCTCTATGGAGACAGAGATGAACTGGTATCAAGTCGCCTTATGGACCATGATCTTTCTGAAGTCCGGCGCTTTCCTGGTGTTCGTGTGGTGGTGGATGTTCAAGCGTGCGACCAAGCCTTATGTGCGCCCGCAAGACGTCGTAGTAGACGATAAGCCGTACGACGAAAATCTCACCATGGAAGAGGTGATGAAGAATCACGGCATCGTTCGGGCTGAAAAACAGCTCTGATCGTCGAATGTCTGTCTTGCTATAAACCCGAGCCGGTGTGTTCGGGTTTTTTATTCCTGCCATTTCTCTTTCTGCGTTTTTTCTCTCCCCATCGTGATCAGCCCCTGTAGCGCTTTATTGGAGTGATTTATCTCTTGGTATATTAAAAAATATACCTAAAAGGTGACTGCGGAAGATATATTCTAGTCTGACGCGTTTAGCCTCGTCGGCTGATGGATGAAATTAATGGGGGCTGTTTTTGATAGGTATAGATATCCAAACGTAGATGGCATCGCGTTTCTGTTCTACTCCTATATCGGTATTTTAAGGTGGAAATAAGCTAGCCCTATGTGGGAGTTAAGAGGGCTAATTAAGAAATTTAAGATTTTTCTTCCTGTATTTTTTCTTTTTATTTTCAATGGTTTTTTGTTTTTATCCCACGCCATACTTCATGCAGAAATGGGTATGCGCATTTAACCTGCGTAGTAAGCTGCATACCGTGCCCACTCTTTTATGAGGCACTGCCTCTCGTCTATTACCTGATTTGTTTTTTTTATTGTTATGAAAATTATTTTATTCGATGTTGCAATCTTTTTGTCTTTGGAATTAATATGTTCTGCATCTGGCGGTGAATGAGACTTTTCCCATTGCTGGATATATTTTAAAATACACTTGGATATATAAAAACATATACCGTCAAATATAAACTTTGAGATGGCAGGATGCTGTCAATGCTCTGCTATTGCCTAAGCTTCGTTAGCCTCTGAACGGTTTAATGGTATAGGTCATTTTATATATGCTCTTTCAGCGAAGAAAGTAATGGAGTTTATTATGATTAAGCAAGGTATCTCTTTGGCGGTATTGGCTGCCGCGTTAGCTTCTGTGAGCGCAACGGCGGCAGATAATTCTGCCGGTGGCGTTATTTCGTTTAGCGGTGCCGTTACGGATACCACTTGTACCATCAACGGCGGAAAAAGCGCTGACTTTACCGTTGCGCTCAGCCCAATTTCCGTAACTGATGCGGGCAAAGTCGTCGGGCCAATCACCAAAAACAAGAAATCTTTCTCGCTGACGTTTTCCGGTTGTACGCCGGCTGCGGGAACGGCTGGCATACCACTGAAGATCTACTTCTCTTCGGCGAATAATATCTCTACCGACGGAAAGTATCTGTTAAACAGTTCTGTTAATGAAAACGACGCCGCCGTAGCAAAAAACGTCGGTTTCTCTTTGGCTGAGCCGGGCTCGTCCACACCGATTCCGCTGAATGTGCCTTATCTCACCAAGATCAAAGGTGATAAAACGGCACCTGACGCAGAGACCCTGACGTTGGATGCCTACTACTACAAGACCAATGTGACCGAGGCGAAAGTGGGGGAATTGAGCTCCAACGTGACTTACACCATTTCCTACCTGTAATCGCAATTAAGCCAGGCCTGTGCCAGAGGCCTGGCTTCTGAGGTGACTATGAAACAATGCTTAATCTTTGTTGGGCTATTTTTCGGCAGCTTTTTCGCCGATGCCAACATTGTAATTAATGGAACGCGTGTTATTTATCCCGAAAAAAACAAAGATGTTATCGTTCAGTTGGTGAACAGCGGTAACGATCCGGCGCTCGTGCAGGCATGGATTGATGACGGTGATATAAACTCGACACCTGAGACGGCAAACGTACCATTCTTGTTATCTCCACCGGTGGTGAAAGTGGCTGGAAATAATGGCCAGCAATTGCGCATACAGAAAATGGGAGCCGCGTTTCCTGGCGATCGTGAGTCTGTATTTTATTTGAACGTGTTGGATATTCCACCCACGCCGGAGAATTTGCAGGGTGTCAATACGCTGCAGTTGGCCATAAAGTCGCGTATCAAGTTATTTTATCGTCCGGCAGGATTAAGCAGCAACGCTAATGCCATAACGGATTTTATTGAGTTACAGGCGGCAGGGACGGGATTTAAGATTATCAACAAAAGCCCTTATTTTTTTACGTTGGCTAATGTTGACCAGAAAGGTAAAAAAAACCTGTTGGTTGATTCAGTGATGGTCGCGCCATTTTCCAGCCTATTTGCCGCGACGAAATCTGGAGTGAGCCGAAATGTTGCTTATACCCTGCTGTATATCGACGACCTGGGGGCTTATAAATCTAAAGCCATTACTGCCCGCTAACGTGAAGAATAGCAATGAAGCTTAAAATAAAATTGCTTTCGATACTGACCGTATCTGCATTCATCTCGCCGAGTAAAGTATCGGCAATGAAATTTGACACCTCTTTATTGGCAGGAGCATCCAGCGAGTCAGACCTGTCGCGCTTTTACCTCAACAATGATATGCCGGCGGGCACGCAGACTGTCGACGTTTATGTCAATCAAAGCTGGAAAGGCCGATTCTCGCTGCTGTTCGGTGAGCACCAGGGCGATATTCGCATTGCCGGTCGCGATGCCGCTTTATTGGGCATCGATCTGGACTCATTGCTCGCCGTTGCGGACAACGACCTTATTCCCATTGATAAGTTGGTGCAAGGAGGGCGTTTCGATTTTGACGTGGCGACGCTTAGCCTGAAGTTGACGGTACCTCAGTCGCGAGTCATTCGCGCAGAAGCCGGCTATGTTGACGCCAAATTTTGGGATCGTGGCGTACCGGCGCTGTTGTTGGCTTATAACGCTACCTATTACCACGTGCAATCGTTGCAGGGCGATAAAGCGTCTGCCGACGATTTTTATACCGGCCTGGAGTCCGGGTTTAACCTGGCAGGCTGGCAATTCAGAGACAGCAGCAATTTCCGTAGCAGTTCGCGGCAAGGTAATGATTGGCAAAATAATACTCGCTATGTGCAGCGTGGCTTCGCTGCCATCAAATCAAACTTGACCATGGGCGATTTTTACTCGCCAGGCGATTTGTTCGACTCGATCAGGGTGCGGGGCGGCGCCTTAGCGTCAGACATCAATATGCGACCCAATTCGCAGCAGGGGTTTTCTCCGATAGTGCGGGGTGTCGCGCAGAGCAACGCCTTGGTGAAAGTGCTACAAAACGGCAACCTTATCTATCAGGAGAACGTCCCGCCGGGCGCTTTTACGTTGGACAACATCCTGCCTACCGGTTCCGCGGGTGATCTGCTGGTGGTGGTTAAGGAAGCGAACGGGCGAGAGCAGTCCTTTACCGTACCGTTTTCCGCCGTACCCAATATGTTGAAGCAGGGCGTCAGCAAGTACGGTCTGGTTGCCGGTAAAGTCAATCAGGCAAATACCGACTACTCTCCCGCTTTCGTGCAGGGTACGCTGCAGTATGGATTCAATAATCTGGTCACCGGCTATGCCGGCACGATCCTCAGTGAGGATTACCGCGCCTGGCTGCTCGGCAGCGGTTGGAACTTGCCGATAGGCGCAGTATCCGTCGATGTAACTCAAGCCTCGACGTTTTTGCAGGATCGCAAAGAGAATGGGCAAAGTTTTCGCATCGCCTACAGCAAATTTCTGGATGCCACCGCGACCAACTTCACGCTGGCCGCTTATCGTTATTCGACGAAAGGCTATTACAGTTTCAACGATGCCATCTATACCCATCAAGGTTACCGAGAACGCGACAAACACTTTCACGACTACGGGAACAGCCAAGATGACGATGAGCTTGCACCGCTGGATTTGAATACCTGGGATGCCGTTCGCGCCGCTCGTCCGCGCAATACCTTCAATCTGAACCTTAATCAACGGCTCGGTGAGGGATGGGGAACGCTGTATTTTTCCGGCACCCAGCGTGATTACTGGTCGAATACGAATAAAAGCCGGGAATATCAACTGGGGTATTCAAACGCCTTTGAACGTATCAGTTATAACGTTTCCGCCAGCAGGGTAAGAAACTCCGATCGAAAAGAGGAGACGCGGTTTTATCTTTCGCTGAGCGTGCCGCTTTCGGTATTCGACAATAATGCCTATCTCAGTACCGGCTTATCGGCTACCGATTCACATTATCAACAAAGCACGCTAAGCCTGAGCGGCAATGCGCTGGAATCGAACCGACTGAGTTATGCGCTTGCCGGCAGTAATCAAAGCGGTGGCAACAGTATGGCGAGTGTGAATGCAGCCTATCGTGCCAACGCGACGACCGTCGGCGGCTCTTACAGTGAATCCTCTGACTATCGACAATTGGGGATGAGCGCCCGCGGTAGCCTGGTGGCGATCCCTTGGCATTTGTTGGCGTCAAACGAAATGGGCAACACCATGATGGTGGTGGACGCGCCCAAGGCCAAAGGGCTGATGGTGAACGGTGACGAGAGCATCGTCACTAACGACGAAGGGCTGGCTTTGGTGCCGTACGCCACGCCGTACCGGCAAAACTCCGTGACGTTGTCGGATTCAGGCAATAGCTCCGGGGCGGAGATCGTCGGCAATATCGCCAACAGCGTGCCTTATGCCGGCGCCGTCAACTATCTGAAGTTCGAAACCGATCAGCGTCGGCCTTATACGCTTCGCGCTTTTAAGCGCGGAGATGTGCCCTTGCCATTTGGTGCGGAGGTGACGGATCAAAGCGGGCACGCCATTGGCTTTGTCGGGCAGGCCAGCGTCCTGTATCTGCGCGTGGAACAGCAACCCATGTCACTGGAAGTCCGGTTGAATGACGGTGTTTGCAAGATTGAACGCCCGCAAATCTCGATGGACAGCGCAGCCAACATTTGTCGATAAAAGGATAATTACACCATGCTCAGGATACTCGTACTGGCGCTGTCCTTAGTGTTCAGTGGTTACAGTTACGCTTCATGCTACGGCAACGGCATCCAATACGCGCCGCCTATCTACGTCGACTTGTCGGATAAGCTCAGCGACAAGACACCGGTTTGGGATGGCAGTTTTTATACGCAATACAGCGGTTCATTCAGCTGTTCAACCTCGAGCAGTGAATTCGGTTATACCCGCATCCTGTCAACCGACAGCTCGAAAGCGACCATTCTGGGGTTCAGTAATGGAAAGTATTGGGTGCGGGCAGAGATAATCAACGATGTCGCCAACAAGAAACTCAGTGGTTGGGGAACGCACAACGCCTCGGAATTGAATGAGCCGATGAATATTCGCTTCAGTTTGGTCAGCAAGACAGGCACATCGATACCCAGCGATACTGTCAGCCTTAAAGACGTGATGTTCGTGACCGATCTGAGCGGAATGTCGTTGTTGGAGATTATTTTGTGGCCGGCCAAGCAGTTGCTGAAGATTTTGACCTGGCTGCTCAATGGTTTCAACTGGCCTTACGATCAGCGCGACATGTATGGGCAGCCGATGACTATCAAATATGCGCCTAAAATGACGACCTGTTCTTTTGACAACGCCGGCTTGGCGGTGAAACTGCCGACGCTGGGAGTGTCCCAGATAACTCAGGGCGCGAAAAATGGGCTGACGCCTTTTACGCTCAATTTCAGTTGTCAGAATCGACAAAACGACGGGACGACCGATCGTGATATCAATATGTTTTTATCCAGCAACAACCTGCTGTCATCGGATAATTCGGTTTTGATTGACAAGAGTGCCGGGGCGGCGAGAGGTGTAGGTATTCGCCTGGTGAATGCTAACACACCGGATACGCCAGTTATGTTAGCGCTTTCCAACACGGTACAAGGCTCGGCGACATCATTATTTCATGCTGGCGTCGGTAATGCGTTAGATGCACAATTTTCCATCGGCATGGCGGCCTATTATTATCCTTACGACAAGGTTACCGTGAGCAGCGGGACGATTAACACATCCGCCACGCTTAATATTATATATAAATAAATCTTCTGTTATTTTTAATAATAAAAAACAGGTTGATACGAATAAGAAAAATCTTAACATGGTAATTGATGGCAAATATTATCACTTGAATAATATTGGTTTTTAATCAGGATCTCTATGTTGAGGATGAACTGTATGACGGAACAAATCCAGATCGGTGTTAAGGTGGAAAAGTCGCTAAAAGATGAGGTTGACGTAATTCTTCGCGGTTTGGATATTAAACCGACGACGGCGATAAATGGACTTTATCAATATATTTCGCAGCACGGTGAACTGCCTTTTGTCATATCAACCAGTGTGAAAACCCCGAAGGACATCGCCGGAGGGTTGTTCAAAAGCCTATTTTCCTTACAGAACACACTTCGCGTTTTTTTTGATAAAGTCCAATTAAAACAGGGTGTAAGCAGGGGTGAGGTGCTGATTATTCTCGATATACTGCGCGATTTCGTCGTTGGATTCCGCCAGAATGAGCAATATCTAGGGATCTCGCCATTTGGCCAGCGTGTCGTCTGGAAGGATGCGGTATGTGCGGTAGAGGGTATTCATGAGATTTTAGATAATAATGTAAAATACAGTGAAGAAGGTGTTATGTATCTGGATGATTTTTATCTTTCATCGTTGTCCGGATTGTTGCGCTCATTATGTACTTCTCTGAAGTAAGTTAACCAACATCGATTAACTCACATCGTTTTCATGGGCTGTCTAAAAAATGGCCCATGACGAATGGCAATGGAATGACTTTATGCAAGTGGCTATCTTTTCTGACGATTACTATTTTTTTTATGGGATGTCGCAGCTCTTGATGCCTTTTGAGGGTATTGAGGTCATTAATCTCTATTCACCTGCCGGCGGCAGAGTGCATGCCGTTTATTGTCATGCGGATATGGTTATTGTTTCTTTTTCTTCTATATGCCGGATCATGAATTTTTTGTCGCATATTATAGACATGCCTGCCCATGCTATCGTGCTGACCGGTGTGGAAACGCCGCGCCTGTCGAATTTTAATTGCCTAAAAAAAAGCATCGGGTTGGTAGCGTTCACGGAGGCAATCACGTCGTTTGTTGCAAGCGGCAAAGGGCAGCGCCTGTCGTCGAGAGAGATTGCGGTGTTGGCCATGCTGTTGACGGGAAAACCCAATACTCGTATCGCCAAAGCATTAGGCATTTCCGAGAAAACCGTCAGCCAACATAAAATGAATGCCATGCGTAAGCTGGAGATTGAACGTTTTCATCAGTTCATTTTGGCAGCGGATGAACGAGTGTAATCGCTATCTCACGGGCGGGGGGATTGGGTCGCAAGGAGTGCGTCTACTCACCCGTGCTCGTCCGGGCGTTCGAAAATATGCGCGCCGGCGCCCTGTTGGCCCAAAATATCGTTTGGGTTGCGCAGCGGGCAGTCGGTGAGCGACAGGCAGCCGCAGCCGATGCAGCTGTCGAGATGGTCGCGCAGCGCCGTCAGCCGTTGAATACGCTCATCCAGCGTTTTGCGCCAGGCAGAGGACAAAATCCCCCATTGTTCGGCGGTTAGCTTGCTACCGGTGGGAAAACGCCCCAGCGTGGCGCGGATCTCCTCCAGCGGAATGCCCGCGCCTTGCGCGATCTTGATCACCGCGATGTAGCGCAACACTACCGGCGTATAGCGGCGCTGGTTACCGGCGTTGCGCGTCGCCTGAATCAGCCCCTTGCTTTCGTAAAAGTGCAACGCGGACACCGTCACGCCGCTGCGCTTCGCCACCTCTCCCACGGTCAATAGCCGATTGATGCCAATCGGTTCATTTCTTGCCATTCCGCGCCTCTCCGCTTGACCTCAAGTTAACCTGAGGTTTTATAGTTCAGCCAGCTGGGCTTGGCAACCGGCATCTCTCGAGACCTGCCCCCGCCGCGCCGGGGAGAAGGATGGCTTTGGCTGTAAAATCAGGAAGAAACTGCTATGCAACGCTATATCAATACCGCTTTGGACAGTGGCTGGCTTTGGCTGCTCGCGCGTCTGTGTCTGATGGTGATTTTCATTTCGTCGGGGCTGGCCAAGCTGCTTGACGTAGAAGGGGGCATGACAGAGATGCGCGCCGCCGGTTTGCGCCCGGACTGGTTGTTCACCCTGGCGTCGGCGGCGGTGCTGTTGATCGGCGCGGCATTAATCCTGCTGAATCGCTGGGTTTGGCTGGGCGCCGGCATGCTGTCAGTGTTTTTGATCCTGACCATTGCGATCGTACATACGTTCTGGACGATGTCCGCTCCCAGGATGCAAATTTCCCTCTACTTCGCGCTGGAACACATCTCGGTGATCGGCGGCCTGTGGGTGACGGCCATCGCCAGCCGATTGCGCCAACGTCTGGCAGATGTCTGCGAGGAGTCATGATGAAACGATACCTCATTATTGCCGCGCTGTTGGCGGCGCTCGCCGTTGCCGCCGTTGCGATGCGTTCCACCGCGCGACAAAGCGAAGGCACGCCGGCCTATCCGCCGGTCAAAGTGGCGCTGGCGCCCGCCCTGCGTGAGCAGGCGGCACGCAGCTATGCCGGCGTGGGCGAGCTGGAGGCGGCCAGCCAGGTGGAAGTGGCGGCAGAGACCAGCGGCCGTATCACGCGCATTCTGTTCGAATCCGGCCAAACGGTGCGGCAGGGGCAACTGCTGGTGCAGCTCAACGATGCGGTCGAGCAGGCTGAGCTGGTGCGCCTGCAGGCGCAATTGCGCAATGCCGATATCCTGTTGGCGCGCATGCGCAAGCTGATGAACCTCAACGCCACCGCGCGGCAACAGCTGGACGACGCGCTGGCCGAGCGGGATATGGCGTTCGGTGCGGTGCAGGAAACGCAGGCCAAAATTGCGCAAAAGGCGGTCCGCGCGCCGTTCTCCGGCACCATCGGCATTCGCCGCGTGCATGAAGGGCAATACCTCAACGCCGTCGAGGCGGTGGCGAACCTGGTGGACGCCGATACGCTGCGCGTCAATTTCTCGCTGGACGAACAAAGCAGCGCCGGGCTGGCATTGGGGCAGGCGGTGTCGGTGCAGGTTGGGGCGTATCCCGATCGCGCTTTCCCCGCCACCATTACCGCTATCGACCCGATGATCGGCAAATCCCGCACCGTGCAGGTGCAGGCGACGTTGACCAACCGTGAGGGGTTGCTGAAGGCGGGCATGTACGCCGGCATTCGCGTCACGCAACGGCAACGCGTGGCGGTGCTGACGGTGCCGGAAACGGCGCTGACCTATACGGCGTACGGCGATACTGTGTTTCTGGCGCAGCAGGGTGAAAAGGGCATGACGGTCAAACGCATTTCGGTCACCGTGGGTGAGCGCAACGACGGGCGCGTCGAGATCGTCAACGGCCTGCAGGCCGGCGATCGGGTGGTGACTTCGGGCCAGCTCAAGCTGAGCGACGGCATGGCGGCCGAGCCGGTGGCGCAGGATACCCTGAGCGCCGCCCCGGCCGGTTCCTGAGGAGAGACCGATGACATTTACCGATCTGTTCGTGCGCCGGCCGGTGCTGGCGTTGGTGGTCAGCACCCTGATCCTGCTGTTCGGCGCGCTGGCGCTCAGCAAACTGCCGATCCGCCAATACCCGTTGCTGGAAAACTCCACCATTACCATCAGCACCGACTATCCCGGCGCGTCGTCCGAGCTGATGCAGGGCTTTGTCACGCAGCCGATCGCCCAGGCGGTGTCGTCCGTCGAGGGCGTTGACTACCTTTCTTCCTCGTCGGTGCAGGGGCGCAGCGTGGTGACGGTGCGCATGGCGCTGAACCGCGATTCCACCCAGGCGCTGACCGAAGTGATGGCCAAGGTCAACCAGGTGCGCTACAAGCTGCCGGAGCAGGCTTACGATCCGGTGATTGAGCGCTCCGCCGGTGAAGCTACTGCCGTGGCCTATGTCGGTTTTTCCAGCAAAACGCTGTCCACGCCGGCGCTGAGCGAATACCTGACGCGGGTGGTGGAGCCGATGTTCACCACCATCGACGGCGTCGCCAAGGTGGAAGTGTTTGGCGGGCAAAAAATGGCGATGCGCCTGTGGCTGGACAGCGATCGGCTGGCTGGCCGCGGCCTGACCGCCGCCGACGTGGCCGACGCGGTGCGGCGCAACAACTACCAGGCGGCGCCGGGCAAGGTGAAAGGGCAGTATGTGGTTGCCAACGTGCGGGTGAATACCGATCTCACCAGCGTGGAGGAGTTTCGCAATCTGGTGGTGCGCAACGATGGCAACGGGCTGGTGCGCCTGAAAGATGTCGGCACCGTGGAGCTGGGCGCCGCAGCCACGGAAACCAGCGCGCTGATGGATGGCGAACCGGCGGTGTTCCTTGGCGTCTTCCCTACGCCGACCGGCAACCCGCTGGTGATCGTCGACGGCATTCGTCACCTGATGCCGGCGATCGACAAGATGCAGCCGCCGGGCGTGAAGATGGCACTGGCGTTCGAGACCGCGCGCTTTATTCAGGCCTCGATCGATGAAGTGGTACATACCCTGCTCGAAGCGCTGGCGATCGTGGTGGCGGTGATCTACCTGTGTCTGGGGTCGTTGCGCACCGTGTTGATCCCGGTGGTGACCATTCCTCTGTCGATCCTTGGCGCTGCAGGGCTGATGCTGGCCTTCGGCTTCAGCGTCAATTTGCTGACGCTGCTGGCGATGGTTCTGGCGATCGGTTTGGTGGTAGACGACGCCATCGTGGTGGTGGAGAACGTGCATCGCCATATTGAAGAGGGGAAAACGCCGTTGGCGGCGGCGATGATCGGCGCCCGCGAGGTGGCGGGGCCGGTGATCGCCATGACCCTGACGCTGGCGGCGGTTTACGCGCCGATCGGCCTGATGGGCGGGCTGACCGGCGCGCTGTTTCGCGAGTTTGCGCTGACGCTGGCCGGGGCGGTGGTGGTGTCCGGCGTGGTGGCGCTGACGTTGTCGCCGGTGATGAGCTCGCTCCTGCTGCCGGCCAAACAGAGCGAAGGGCGCGTGGCGCACGCCGCCGAGTGGTTCTTCGGCGGCCTGACGCGGCGCTATGCTCGCGCGCTGGATTTCTCGCTGCACCACCGTTGGTTGACTGGGACACTGGCGCTGCTGGTGATGATCAGCCTGCCGCTGTTGTACCTGATGCCGCAGCGCGAGCTGGCGCCGACCGAGGATCAGGCCATCGTACTGACCGCCATCAAGGCGCCGCAGCACGCCAACCTGAACTATGTCGAACGCTTCGCCTACAAGCTGGATGAGGTCTACAACCGCATGCCGGAAACCGAAAGCCGCTGGATCATCAACGGCAGCGACGGCACGGCGTCCGGCATTGGCGGCATCAACCTGACGCTGTGGCAGGCGCGCCAGCGCTCGGCGTCGGCGGTGCAGGCCGATCTGCAGCGGGCGGTGAACGACGTCGAAGGCACCAGCATTTTCGCCTTCCAACTGCCTGCGTTGCCGGGCTCCACCGGAGGGCTGCCGGTGCAGATGGTGCTGCGTACGCCGCAGGACTACCCGCAGCTGTACCGCACCCTGGAAGAGGTGAAGCAGAACGCCAGAAACAGCGGTCTGTTTATGGTGGTGGACAGCGATCTGGACTACAACAACCCGCTGGCGGAGGTGCATATCGATCGTGCCAAGGCCAACAGTCTGGGGATCCGCATGAGCGACATCGGCGAATCGCTGGCGGTGCTGGTGGGGGAGAACTACCTCAATCGCTTCGGCATGGACGGGCGCGCCTATGACGTGATCCCACAGAGCCTGCGCGAACAGCGGCTGACGCCGCAGACGCTGGCGCGGCAGTACGTCCGCACGCAGGACAATACGCTGGTGCCGCTCTCCACCGTGGTATCGGTGGCCGTTAAGGTCGAGCCGAACAAGCTGACCCAGTTTAACCAGCAGAACGCCGCCACCCTGCAGGCCATTCCCGCCCCCGGTGTTTCGATGGGCGAAGCGGTAGCCTTCCTCGAACGGCAGGCCAATGCTCTGCCGGCCGACTTTAGCCACGACTGGCAGGGGGATTCGCGCCAATATACCCAGGAAGGCAGCGCGCTGGCATTCGCGTTCCTGGCGGCGTTGGTGATCATCTACCTGGTACTGGCGGCGCAGTATGAGAGCCTGAAGGATCCGCTGATCATCCTCATCACCGTGCCGTTGTCGATCTGCGGCGCCTTATTGCCGTTGGCGCTGGGTTACGCCACGATGAATATCTATACCCAGGTTGGGCTGGTGACCCTGATCGGGCTGATTAGCAAGCACGGTATTTTGATGGTGGAGTTCGCCAACGAACTGCAGATGCATCAGGGGCTGACGCGGCGCGCCGCGATTTTGCAGGCGGCGCAAATTCGCCTGCGGCCGGTGCTGATGACCACCGGGGCGATGGTGTTCGGCTTGATCCCGCTGCTGTTCGCCAGCGGCGCCGGTGCCGCCAGCCGCTTCGGGCTGGGGCTGGTGATCGTGTCCGGCATGTTGGTGGGCACGCTGTTTACCCTGTTCGTGCTGCCGACGGTGTACACGCTGTTGGCGCGCGATCATGCGGTGGCGTCGCCCCGGCAGCGTGAGTTGGCTGCCGCGCAAAAGGCGCTGACGAAATAAACCGCCGGCGCCCGTATGAAAAATAAACCCGCCTCGGCGGGTTTTTTCGTCAGTTTTTGCAGCCCATCAACTCCGGCAGGACGCCGGGCTTGCTCTTCAGCGAAGCCTGCACGTCGTCCGGCAGACCGGCCCAGATGATCAGGCCGGTACGCTTCTCGATCTCGTCCACCGTCACGCGGAACTGGCAGAAATCGGCGCCCTTCGGCGTGTTCTGATCGAACAGGAAGGCGGCATAGTGGTTCACCGCCGGGCTGTTGTTGATGAAAATCACCTTCCAGTAGGCGCTGGGGATGGTGTGCGCTTTCTGGGTGCCCGGCAGTTTGCCCATATCGCGTTCATACAGCGGCCCGGTCACGGTATAGACCGAGGAGATATCGGCGCGATCGATCAGCTTGCGTTCCTGATCTTCCAGCCGCGCCCAGGCGCCCTGGTTAAGATCGGACTTTTGCGGCGTGATGTTGGACAGGTAGTTCAGCGATTCCCAGTCGGAAACGCCCGCCAGCGAAGCCAGCGGCGCCTGATGACCGCGATCGACCTTCAGCGCCGCATTGGCGCCGGTATAATCGGCGGGCGCTAACGTGTCCGCCGGGTTGAGCGCCGGATCGGTTTTCCAGTTGCGCGTCTTGCCGCTGGCCGGCGTGTCTTTGGTGATGTGATAGGCCACCCAGTTGGCGAACTTGGTGGTGCTGTTGTTGTTCAACGTATAAGCATGACGCACGATAGACACGTTGCTGCTGCCGCCGGTCGGGCAGCCGACCGCGCAGTTGTCGATGGATTCGAGCGTGTCGGCCGACGCCTGAGCGGCGAACAGCAGGGCGGCCAGGGCCAACATCTTGTTGTTAAAGCGCATATTCATATCCTCAATAAGTTAAAAAATACTGTATATATTTACAGTGAATTAAACTTATCGCAGTGAAACGAATACAACAATGCAACATATTCATGTTGTGAATGTGTCAGTCATGGTACAGCCAAGCCGTACGTGAAATACGGCAGAAATGAAAACGGCGTCCAACAGACGCCGTTTCAAAGGGGGTTATTCCAGCAGGTCGTTGACCGTGCGGCGCACATAGTGCGTCATTTGCGCCAGATCGTCCGGCGACACCGGGCCGCCGCCGGCGCGCACCACCTGCTGTTCGATCTGGGCGATCTCTTGCTCGACCTTGTTGGCGATCTGCACTTTGACTATCTTGTCCACCGAAGACAGCAGCACCTTCAAGACCACTTTCAGCGCGATGTTCTCGCAGAACGAGTCGTAGTGATGAACCGGCGGCGGCGGGGCCGGAGCCGGCTCGGGCGCGCGCGGAGCCAGAGCCTTGAAGCTGTCTACATTTTCAATAATAAGATCCATGTCTCTTATTAGTTCATCAAAATCTTTAGACACTGACTTATTCCCTTCGCTGTGCGCAAAAAACAGAACGCCCGTCCTCGGGCTGAAAGCGGATGAGCGACGGGCAGAACGAATTCGGGCCTGGCCTTCAGACGCTGAATGGCCGGGGGAGGGGCATTCTAACCTTGCGGCGGGTTGGCAACAAGATGGGGCCGTGCGAATGCGCGGCCCTTTGAATCACAGGTGCAGGAGGATGCTTAACTTTTCAGCTTGGCGGTGATTTTTGCCACGTGTTCGCCCTGGTAGCGGGCAATGGTCAGCTCTTCGTTACTCGGCTGCCGCGAGCCGTCGGCGCCGGCGATGGTGGTGGCGCCATACGGGGTGCCGCCGCGCACCTGCGAAACGTCAAACAGTTCCTGCGTGGCATAGCCGATCGGCACGATGATGAAACCGTGGTGCGCCAGCGTAGTCCAGGTCGAGCTGATGGTATGTTCCTGTCCGCCGCCGGTGCCGGTGGAGGAGAAGACGCTGCCAACCTTGCCGTACAATGCGCCGGAAGCCCACAGGCCGCCGGTCTGATCGAGGAAGGTGCGCATCTGCCCGGCCATATTGCCGAAGCGGGTCGGTGTGCCGAAGATAATGCCGTCATAGTCCGCCAGTTCCTGCGGGCTGGCGACCGGCGCCTGCTGATGTTGTTTGCCTCCGGCTTTGGCAAAGGCCTCCGGCGTCATGGTTTCCGGCACGCGTTTAATCGTCACGTCCACGCCGTTAACCCGATTCGCGCCTTCGGCCACCGCCTGCGCCAGGTGTTCGATATGGCCGTACATTGAGTAATAAAGCACCAACACTTTCGTCATGTTCCGTACTCCCGCTCAGATGATTCACAAAAACCCTTGATAAGCATAGAAGCGAATGACGAACTTGGCGTCGCGGCGTTACTTGATGCCGGCGATCGCCAGCAAGGTGCCAAAGGCGATCAGCAACCCGCCAAAGGTACGGTCGATGCCGCGGCGCAAGCGCAAAAAGCGCGCATTGACGCCAGGTGCGGAAAACAGCAGCGCAACGGCAGCGAACCAGAACACATGGACGGCGGCAATAAAGAGGCCATAGCCGATTTGTACACCGAGCGGGGTGTGTGGAGAGACGACCTGCATGAATAGGCTGACGATGAAAATGGTGGTTTTCGGGTTTAACGCGTTGGTGAAAAAGCCGGTTTTCAGTGCGCCGAAATCGCTGATGGCGGCCGGCGCGGTGCTGGGCGCGGCGTCCTGGTGCACCGCGTTGCGCAGCAACGTAAAGCCGAGATAGATCAGATAAGCGGCGCCGATGCCTTTGAGCAGGTTAAACAACCAGGGCGACTGTTGAATCAACACGCCGACGCCAATCAGCGTATAGCTGACATGGACCAGTACGCCGGCGCCGATGCCGCAGGCGGTCAAGATGCCGGCGCGGCGTGAGAGCAGCAGGCTATTGCGCGAGACCATGGCGAAGTCTGGCCCCGGGCTTATCACGGCGAGTAAAGTAATCGTGACGACAGCGATGAGTTCAGTCATAGTAATCCTTGCGATGATTATCAATAGAGTGACTGATTTATAAGAGTAATTTTTATCGGTGACAAACGATGAATAGTGACAATATCGGTGAGAAAAACTCACGCAAAACCGGCAGGCCGTTGCCACTGGGCGGGCTGCGCTGCTTCGAGGCCGCTGCGCGGCTGGAAAGTTTTACGCAGGCGGCACAGGGGCTGAATTTGACGCATGGCGCCGTCAGCCGGGCGGTGCGGGCGTTGGAGGAGGAACTGGGCGTGGCGTTGTTTGAGCGCCGTCATCGGCGAGTTCTGCTCACGGCGGCGGGGCGCAAGCTGTTTCAGGCGACGCAGCAGGCCTTCGGCATTCTGGATCATACCGTGCTGGAACTGCGTCAGCAGGCGCTCGACGCGCCGCTGGTCTTGTCTTGTGAACCGACCTTATTGATGCGTTGGCTGATCCCGCGCCTGCCGGCTTTTCAACAGGCGCACCCGGATATCAACTTACAGCTGGTGGCCGGCGGCGGGCCGTTTTCGTTCCATGACGGCATAACGGCGGCGATCAGGCGCAATGACTTCGATTGGGGAAAGCAGGTGCATAGCCTGGCGCTGTTCAGTGAAAAGGTTGGGCCGGTGTGCCAACCTGCGGCATTGGCAAGGATGACGATCGCTGAGGGCAGCCTGCGGAGTTTGCGGCCCGGCGCGAAGCTGCTGCATGCCGCCACCCGGCCGGATGCCTGGTGGCATTGGGCGCAGCAACAGGGGATGGCCTTGGTGGGGCATCCAGAGCAGCGCTTTGATCATTTCTATTTCAGCCTGCAGGCGGCGGTCGCCGGTCTTGGCATCGCGATGGGCCCGTGGCTGCAAGTGCGAGACGATCTGGCCGCCGGCTTGTTGAGCGCACCCTTTGGCTTTACGCCTGACGGCAGCGGTTATTACCTGCTGTCGCCGCAGGCGATCGTGCCGGGCAGCGCGCTGGCCCGGGTGGCCGAGTGGTTGAGGCTCACGGCAGACGCCTGAGTTTTTGCACCAGCCGCTGTTCCTGCCAGCGGCTGAAGACATTGCGCAGCAGCAGGGTACGCACCGCCCGCATGACCAGCGCGAGACTCATGCCGCCGATCGCCCACAGCGACCAGAGATATTGCGGGTGGGTAAACCAGTTGATGACGAACAACATCACGCCAATCACGGCGAAACGCACCGCCATGCTCAGCAGTTTGCCTTCTGCCGCGACCTGGCGACGAAGGCGCTGTTCGTCAGGCGTCTCTTCCTCCATTGCCTGTTGCGGCTGCGCATTGAGATCGCTGACCTGCACGCCCAGCGCGGCAGCGATCGCGGTCAAGGTTTCCAGGCTGGCCTGTTCACCGTTTTCAATCCGCTGGACGGTGCGGGTGCTGAGGCCGGCGATCGTCGCCAGCTGCTCCTGCGACCAGCCTTTTTCCAGACGTAATGGCCTGATGCGGTACTTTTGCATGGTGCACTCCTGAGTTCGCTGTCACTGTCATTCAGTGTAGGGCGAGCGGGATGGCGGCGCCACGACAGCGGCACGACAGCGACACGACATCCGCCGCCGGTGCGGGTCGGCGGGCGGTCAGAAGGCGACGTTGCGGATAAAACGCAGGGGCAGGTCGCCGTGGTTGGCGTAAGCGTAGCGTTGATCGCTGTTGAAGGTTTGCGCGGCGCCGGCGCTGAGCGTCAGCGTATCTTGTTCCAGCTCCAGCGTCAGGGTACCGGCAATCACGTAGATCATCTCGCTCCAGCCTTCGGCGTCCGGCGCAGAGTCATAGCGCTCGCCCGGCATCAGCGTCCATTCCCACAGTTCGGCCCGCTGCCGCGCCGGCACGCTGGCGGCGAACAGCGCCTGGCTGCCCGGCTGCGCGCCTTGCCAGGCCAATTCCCCGACCATATGGCTGCCGCGCGCCTCCGGCGCCTGGATCAGGTCGGTAAAGGAAATCGCCAGGGCGGCGGCGATCTTGTCGAGCACCGCCAGGCTGACGTTGCGATCGCCGGCCTCGATGCCCGCCAGCATGCGGCGGCTGACGCCGGAAAGCTCGGCCAGCGCCATCTGGCTCAGGCCCGCCTGTTGGCGGTAGCCGCGCAGATTGCTGCTCAGGTACTGCAGCACCTTGGGGGGATCGGTTTTTGCGTTATGCGCCGTATTGCTCATCGCCGGACTTTATCTCATACTGGCAGGATCTGTGCATTATATTGCACTCAGCAGGAAGGGCAAGCCGGTGTCAGCAGCAAAAAAATCCTTTATTTCCGCCGTGGTTCCGCAAATCAGGCTGCCGGAAGCGGTGTTGATTTTCATCACCATGATCTGGGGCGGCACCTTTTTGGCGGTGCATCACGCGATGCAGGTCAGCGGGCCGTTCTTTTTCGTCGGCCTGCGTTTCGCCACCGCCACGCTGGCGCTGACCCTGTTTTCGCTGCGCGTCCTGCGCGGCCTGACCCTGTATGAACTGAAGGCGGGCGGGCTGATTGGGCTGGCGATTATGTTTGGTTACAGCATGCAAACCGTCGGCCTGCAGACGATTACCAGCAGCCAATCGGCGTTTATCACCGCCATGTACGTGCCGATCGTGCCACTGTTGCAGTGGCTGGTGCTGGGGCGGTTCCCCGGCATCATGTCGTGGATCGGCATTCTGTTGGCCTTTACCGGCCTGATGCTGCTGGCGGCGCCGAGCAGCACCGACATGACGCTGAGCCTCGGCGAAATTCTGACGCTGGCCGGTACCCTGGGGATGGCGGCAGAGATCATTCTGATCGGCGCTTTCGCCGGTAAGGTGAATATCCGCCGGGTGACCATCGTGCAACTGGCGACCGCCTCGCTGGCTTCGTTTTTGATGATGGCGCCGACCGGCGAGTCGCCGCCGCCGTACTCGGATTACCTGCTGTACAGCGCCATTGGGCTGGGGCTGGCCAGCGCTTTGATTCAGCTGACCATGAACTGGGCGCAGCGCAGCGTTTCGCCGACGCGGGCCACGGTGATTTACGCCGGCGAACCGGTCTGGGCGGGCATCGTCGGGCGGTTGGCCGGCGAGCGTTTACCGGGCGTGGCGTTATTGGGGGGCGCGTTGATCGTGATTGGGGTGGTGGTCAGCGAGCTGCGCGTGCGGCGCAAGGATAAAGCGGCGGTGGCGACGGAAGCGGATTAGCGCAGGGGCTTAGAAAGAAGAAAGGGGCGGAGAGATCCGCCCCTTTTTGCATCATGCTGTTTTCTTCTTGCGCAGGAACACGTAAGACAGGCCGAGCACGATGAACCACAGCGGGGTGACGATCAGCGCTTGGCGGGTGTCTTCGCGCAGCGACAGCAGCACCAGCACGAACACGAAGAACGCCATGCACACCCAGCACATCAGTTTGCCGGCCGGCATCTTGTAGATTGATTTCTGGTGTAGCGCCGGACGCTGTTTACGGTAGACCAGATACGAGCACAGGATGATGGTCCAGACGAACATGAACAGAATCGCCGACACGGTGGTCACCAGGGTGAAGACGGTCATCACATTCGGGATCAGGTAAATCAGCACCACGCCACCTAGCAGGCAGATGCAGGAGAAGGTGAGGCCGTTGGCCGGCACCGCGCGCTTGGACAGATTGGCGAACGATTTTGGCGCGTCGCCTTCCTGCGCCAGCCCGAACAGCATACGGCTGGTGGAGAACACGCCGCTGTTGGCGGAAGAGGCGGCGGAGGTCAGCACCACGAAGTTGATCACGCTGGCCGCGGCCGGCAGGCCGATCAGCACGAACAGTTCAACGAACGGGCTCTTGTCCGCCACCACGGAGCTCCACGGCGTGACCGACATGATGACGATCAGGGCGAACACGTAGAACATGATGATGCGGATCGGAATCGAGTTGATGGCGCGCGGCAGCGACTTCTCCGGATCCTTGGTTTCTGCGGCGGTGGTGCCCACCAGCTCAATGCCGACGAAGGCGAATACCGCGATCTGGAAGCCGGCGAAGAAGCCGCTGATGCCTTTCGGGAACATGCCGCCGTCATTCCACAGATGGGTGAATGAGGCCACGGTGCCGGTCGGCGACTGGAACTGCATGGCGATCATCACCAGCCCGGCGACGATCAGCCCGACGATGGCGACGATTTTGATCATCGCAAACCAGAATTCCATTTCGCCGAACATCTTCACGGTCGCCAGGTTAAGGCCGAGCAGCAACAGTACGCACAGCAGCGAAGCGATCCATTGCGACAGCCCGGGGAACCAGAACTGGGCGTAGGCGGTGATCGCCACGACGTCGGCGATGCCGGTGACCACCCAGCAGAACCAGTAGGTCCAACCGGTGAAGAAACCGGCCCACGGGCCGAGCAGATCCGCGGCGAAATCGCTGAACGATTTGTATTCCAGGTTGGACAGCAGCAACTCGCCCATGGCGCGCATCACGAAGAACAGCATAAAGCCGATGATCATGTACACGAAGATGATCGACGGGCCGGCCAGGCTGATGGTTTTACCGGAGCCCATAAACAGACCGGTGCCGATGGCGCCACCGATGGCGATCAGTTGAATATGTCGGTTAGTGAGGTTTCGCCGTAGATGATCTTCTGAGGCGGGCGTCGCGTCAGTCGCTATTTTAGAGTGATCTACCATCTGATGATGTCCTGTTTTACCTGTCATTAGTGAAGTCGTGAGCTCTGAAGTGGCTCTTTTTTATACATTTATCCGGTTGGTCCGGCTTTAGTAAGGTAGTGCAATAACGCCACCTTTGTGCAACATGTTTACAACATTTATACGTGGGATAAAAGTCGATCAATCTTTACACGGAGGAGGCAAATCGGACGTTCAGGGAGCGGAAGATTACTCTTCAAAGGGAGGGATTAACAGATCTTATGCGGCTTATCTCGTTGATTAAACAAAGGGTTGTAAAAATCGCATGAGAAAAAGTAATGAGTGGAAGCGTTTGACAGCGGCACTGGCGAGGAGGACAATTTATCGCGTTGGGTCGTTAGCTCAGTCGGTAGAGCAGTTGACTCTTAATCAATTGGTCACAGGTTCGAACCCTGTACGACCCACCAACCAAATCAGCGTGTTACGCACAGACTTTTCTCTGCTTGTTCTCTCATGGCGCCGTTTTAAGCGCGCATTCTGCAAAAAAATTCGCATTTTTCGACTGATGTTCAGAAAGGTGATCTGGCGCAAACTGCGATGTTGCACCGGAGTTTATACGGCAAGGGAGGCTGTGCGCTGGCGCAACGTCGGCGTAGGGGCAGGTCATTTGCCCAAGAATCTTTCAGGTCAAGATACGGGGAATAAATGCGCGGCCGACATCAAGAGCAGTGCCCAAACGGCGGCTGAAAGCGCGGCGGTGGCATAAACGTGTCGCGTCGGCAGTTGCAGCATGCCTGCCATCAGCGGCACGGTGTAACGCATCACTGCCAGGAAACGCGAGGCGAACAGCAGCGGCAGCCCGCGCTTTTGCAAGGAACGTTGCGCGTTGCGCAGCGGGGCGTGAAAGCGCGCCGGCAGCCGGCGGCCCAGATCGCGGCGGCATAGCAGTGCGCCACAGTGGAACGACAAAATTGATCCCAACGCGGCGCCGAAGGCGATGGCCGCCCAAATCGCGCCGAGGGGCAGCGCATGTTTGCCCGCAAGAATGCCCATCAGCAGCGTCACCGAGGCGGGCGGTAGGACGGAAGACACCACGATCACGGATTTTCCCAGCGCGAACAGGAAAATCAGCAGCAGCAACATCTCCGGTTCCGGGCTGTATTTAGCGATAATGTGCGTCAATTCATCCATTTAACACCTGTGGGTGAGGGGGCTGAATGCCAGTGTCCCACCCGCAGGTTCAATAATGACTAAATAATGCGCCGCTATCCGGTAATCTTTGCGTCTTGCTTGCTCACGTCGGTGCGCCGGTTTCTGAGCGCCCACAACAGCGCCGCGCACAGCAGCGAAAAGGCGGCCAGTACCAGCGGCCCGGCATGCGGGCTGTGAAAACGCTGTTCCGCCTCGGTGCGGATAAGCGGAGCTAAAAAGCTGAATGCGGCACCGAGCGTGGTGCAAAAGCCGATGCCGGCCGCCAGCGCCGGGCCGGTAAGCAGCTGCGCGGGAAACGTCCAGAAAATGGGCTGTACCGCCAGGAAACTGACTGCGCAACAGCTCAGTGCGGCGATAGCGAGCAAAGGGCCGGCATAGGAAGAAACCACCAACCCCAGCGCTGCCGCGATCATGCAGCCGATGGCGATCGGTAATCTTCTGGTGGTTTTTTTGTCGGCATAGCGCGGCAGGAAATAGACGCCCAACGCGGAGAATGCCCAGGGAATGGCGGCCACCAGCGAGGCTTTGAAACCAAGATGGGTGCCCATCAACGAGGCGACCTGCGACGGCAGGAAAAACATCAGGCCGTACACGCCGATCTGCAAGGTGCCGTAGATCAACGCCAGATGCCAAACTTTGCCGCTTCTCATCGCCGCTTTGACGCTGCTGGTTTCGGTCTGCTGCTGTTCGGTGGCCAACTGTGCGACCAGCGCCGTGCGTTCTTCCTCAGTCAGAAAGCGGGCTTGCTGCGGGCTATCGTCGAGATAGAAAAAGGCGAAGACGCCGAGGGCGACGGCCGGCAACCCTTCCAGCACGAACATCCAGAACCAGCCGGGTTTACCCAGCACACCGTGCATCTCCAGCAATGCCCCCGACAGCGGGGAGCCGAGCGTCAGGGCCGCCGGCACGCCGAGCACGAAAATGCCAATGACCGAGGCGCGCACCTTATTGGGAAAATAGATCGACGCCAGCAGCAGGATGCCGGGGTAAAACCCGGCTTCGGCGATCCCCAGCAGAAACCGCAGGGCGATAAACTGCTGTTCGTTGGTCACCAGCCCGGTGCAGGCCGACAGCATCCCCCACAGTGCGGTGGTGGCGCTGAGCCAGCGTTTGGCGCCCCAGCGGTTCATCAGCAGGTTGGCCGGGATGCCGAACAGTGCATAGGCGGCAAAAAATATCCCGGCGCCGAGCGCAAAAGCGGATTGGGACAGCGCGATATCGATGGCCATCGCGTCCTTGGCAAAGCCGACGTTAACCCTGTCGATAAACGCGACAAAGTACATGGCGAACATCAATGGCACCAGTCTGCGCCAGGTTTTGCGAATGGCGGCGTTGAGCGCAGGAGCGGCATAGGTGGCGTGATTCACTGGCGTTAACCTCTCTTCTGAGAATGACAAGCGTCGGTCACAGGACCGTCCTGATGCCGTTGTCCTCAACACGACGGTAACCACGGTTTTTCTTCGCGACCTTTAAAGGTCTAAAGGACTAATGGTCAGGCCTTTAAAGGTGAAAAAAAACGCCGCGTATCGGGTCGGCAGGTGAGTGCAGACATCACTATGGTGAATGGTGTGTTGCTTTTTTGTTAATCGAAAGTTCACACAGGGCTATGGCGCGTTCAAGCGCTTTGATCGAGATCTGTGTGCGCTATCACCGAATTGAGAGTCCGGTGATAGACCGCGAGAGTGACGCTTTCATCTCGGGAGGGAGGACGATAAGGTGAGGCACGGCAAAACAGAATGCAGGAGCGCAACATGCTGAAGGTCATCGCTGAAGATTTTATTCACCCGGAACACATTGAAACCGTTATGCCATGGTATCGCGAGCTGGTGGAGAAAACCCGTCAAGAGCCGCTGTGCATCAGTTATGAACTGTGCATCGACCAGCAGGACCCCGGGCATTTTATTTTTATCGAAAGCTGGCCGGATCGCGCCGCCCTGGATGTGCATTGTCAGACCGAGCATTTCACCCGGCTGGTGCCACAGATCAACCACTATCAGCGCAAGCCTTGTACCTTCCTGTTTATGCAGGTATTTCCCGGTTTGAACGCTGACTAGATGAAAAAAGCCCCGCAGGGGGGCGGGGCTAATGGCTTCTCAATGCATCTTGTAATGGTTAATAAATAACCTTATTGCTTGAGGCATGCTCTGAGAATGCTCCTAAACGCATTCACTACATGAATGTTTTAGGTGGGGACTTCGCTGGCGGTTTTGATGGCGTGCAACATACGGCGCCGTATCAACCCGCTCACCAGGCGAATAGTATACCAATAGGGAATAAACCGCCGCCGGCTGGCGTCGTCGGGGCAAAAGATGCGCGTTTCCGTCACCAGACGACAGCGCCCACCCTCGAGAGGACTCACAACATAGCCCAGCGCGAGTTTGGCGACGCCGGGCTGAGCGAAGGCCAGAAAGGCCGACCCGTCTGCGACCTGCTCCAGACCGTATTCAGCCTGCCAAAATCGGCCGATCAGGCCATAGACCAACGCGTTGTCATCTTGCTCAAGCAGGCAAAAGTTATGCAGGCCAAACGGCGGCTGGCCGGGCTTATCGCGTGGCATCAGTCGCGCGGGCAATTCGCGCAGCGCTATCATGCTGCGGAAGAAGCGATCGTGTTTGGGATCGTAAGCGGCCACGGCCGCCAGGATCCGAGCCTGCGGTGCGGCGATGGCGATCGCATGCCGTTCCGAGAACTGGTATTGCCCAAGGTATTTATTCAACAGCGCCATGTTTTTCATTCTCCCGCCATTCGCTTTGCAGCAAGGCGAAACCGAATTCGTCGCCCCATGCGCCTTTGAAAAACACGTTTTGCCGCCAGCAGGCCTCACGACGAAAGCCCAGCTTGCCAAATAGCGCGGCGGCGCGAAGATTACGCGCGTCCACCACCGCGGTAATGCGGTGTTTCGCCAGCGGCCCGAACAGCAAGGCGATGACGGCGATCAGCGCCTCGCGTGCCTGTCCCTGTCGCTGATGAGCGGGATCGAAAGTCACGCCCAGTTCAGCCTGACGCCCCTCATCGAAGAAATGCACCGCGACATCGCCCAGCAACGCACCGTCCTCACGGCGCTCGACCGCCAGTTGAAACCAGCTGTCATCACGGTTGAATGCGAGCTGCCGTTGCTGTTCGAAAAAGGCCTGTGCATCGGCGGCGCTGTAGTCGCTCCAGCTTTGATAGCGCGCCACGTCTGGGTGGTTTCGGTAGGCGGTAAAGTGGGACAGATCGCTGGCCGTGAATGGGCGCAGGATCAGTCTGGGGGTCTGCAGAGGCAAAGGGCGCATTATTTTTCCTTATCAGCGCATTAGGGCTACCGGCAGTGTAGCCCAGCGCCGAGAGGCGGGCTGCGTAAAATGAGCTGTGGCGGAAAAGCGGAAATGCCGGTTCAGGCGAACCGGCAGGGGGATTATCGGCGGGCGGCAGCCTGACGAAGGCGCTCGACCGGGCCTTGTTGAAAATCGAATGAGGGGGCTTCTTGCCGTGCCAGCCCCTGGCGCACGATGGCCTTAACCGCTTGGCTGGCAGCAAGGTCTTTTCCGGCGATCTGTTCGGCGATGCGCAGTGCTTCTTCCCGGGCCGATCCCGCGCTGATGCGGGAAATGGCGCCGTGTGACAGCGCCTCCTGCGCATCGACGGTTCTGCCGGTCAGCAGCCAGTCGAGCGCGACATAGGGAGAAATCCGCGCCGGCAAGCGCGCGCATCCGCCTTGCGCGGCGACCAATCCGAGCCCGGTTTCGGGGAAACTGAAGCGTGCGCCCTGGTCGGCGACGATCAGATCGCACGCCAGCGCCAGCTCAAATCCGCCCCCGTACGCGATGCCATCAACGGCGGCGATGATCACCTTTGCGATCTGTGCATGGATCAGCCCGCCAAACCCCTCCGGCGTGACGATCGGCAGTTCGCCCTGACGAAAGGCGTTGATATCCATACCGGCGGAAAATACTGCCGGTTGGCCCGCCAGGACGATCGCGCGCACCGAGTCATCGTTATCCGCCTGTCGCAGGTAGGTGCGGATCAGCTCGGCCATCTGCAGATTGACGGCGTTCTTTTTTTCCGGCCGATTGAGGGTGATGACCGCAACCTGCTCGCCGTGGCGCTCATAAAGCACCGGGAGGGCGTCACTCATTGTTGGCCTCTCCCCGGAAAAACAGCAGCGTCAGCAGCAGGGCGATGGCGCCGAGCGGCAGCGAAAACAGCGGCAGATAATGGGCCGGCAACGCATAGAGCGACAGGCCGCCCAACATGCCGCCGGCCGCGATGCCGGCGTACAGCACCGAGCTGTTGAGCGACACTGTCAGCGCGCCAAAGCGTTTCGACAGCGACAACAAGTGATGTTGGATCGGCACCAGGTACATCCAACCTGTGATGCCCCAGACCAGAAAGATGGCCAGCACCCACCAGGGTGAGGTGACGTAAAAGGCCAGCAGGAACAGGGACAGCGTCTGGATCGCCACGGAAAACAGCAGCACGAACTTGCTGCCGAAGGCATCGGTTAGCGCGCCGGAGGCAAAATTGCCGATCACCGCGCCAATGCCGAACACCAGCAGCGCGAGGGGCAGGATCGCCTGCGGGCCGAACTGGGTGTTTTTCAGCAATACGCTGACGTAGCTATACACGATGTGTTCCGAGCAAACGGCAAAAAAGGTGATCAGCAGCGTAGTCAGCACCGCCTTTTGCCGCAGCGGAGCGAGCCGCTCTTTCAGCGAATGCTTGCCCGGTGGCGCAATGGCGCGCAGCGCCAGCGAAAGGCCCAGCAGCGCAATCGCTCCCAGCAGGGCGATGAACAGAAAGATTTCACGCCAGCCGATCAGTTTGGCGAGAAAGGTACCAAACGGAATGCCGAGCGCAATAGCCAACGTCATACCGCCATAGACGATGGAAATGGCCAGGCCGCGACGCTTTTCCGCCACCAGCCCCACCGCAGCGGCGGCGGCCTGTGGCGTGTAACAGGCCGCCCCCAATGCCGCCAGCACTCTGCCAAACGAGATCTGCAGGTAGCTGGTGGCCCAGGCGCAGGCCAGGTTGCCGGCGATGAACAGCACCAACGCCAACTGCAGGATATGCTTGCGGTTGACGTTGCCGAGCAGCCAGGCGGTGAGGGGGGCGAACAGCATATAAGCCAGCGCGAATATCGATATCAACTGCCCCGCTTGCGCGGGGCTGACGGCAAAGGTGTCGGAAATGTCGCTGAGCACGCCGGCGACGATAAAGGCGTCGGTGCCGATGGCGAACGTACCGGTCGCCATCAGACAAAGCGTGACCAGATGGCCGTTATAATCCGCTAACTTCATCCCGCCCTCCGCAGATCGTTCGCTGCCCAGACCCGTCCCAGCGCTGCCAGGAACGTCTCCACGTCGGCATGGGAATGTGCCGAGGTCGGCGTCACCCGCAGCCGCTCGGTACCCGCGGGCACCGTTGGTGCATTGACCGGCTGTACGTAGATATCATGCTCATCGAGCAGCACCTGGCTGATGTGTTTGTTGCGATGGGGATCGCCGACCCGCAGCGGTAGGATATGGCTGTCGGCCGACACCAGCGGGATGCCGGCGGCGCGCAGGCCAGTTTTCAGGTGATCGACGATCGCCAGCAGATGCTTGCGCTGGGTGTCATGCTCGAGGTTGTATTTAAAACTGGCCAGCGCGGCGGCCACCACCGGCGCCGGTGACGAGGTGCTGAAGACGAATGCCGGCGCCCAACTGCGCACCGCCTCTACCACCGAGCGGGGCGCGGCGATATAGCCGCCCGCCGCACCGTAAGACTTGCCGAACCCGCCCTGAATAATGGTGATTTTATCCAGTAGGCCCAGCTGTTCGGCGTAGCCCAGCCCCCGTTCGCCATAGACGCCGGCGGAGTGGATCTCGTCGAGATAGGTCAGCGCCTGATACTGCTCCGCCAGCGCCACGATCTGCGCCAGCGGAGCGAAGTCACCGTCCATGGAATACAGCGACTCGAAAGCGATCAGCTTTGGCCGCGCCGGATCGGCGGCCTGCAGCAGTTCGGCGAGGTGTGCCACATCGTTGTGGCGGAAGATCTTTTTCTCCGCCTTGCTGTAGCGGATACCGTAAATCATCGAGGAGTGATTCAGCTCGTCGGAGAACACGATCAGATCGGGAATGGCGTCGCACAGGGTGGATAAGGTGGCGTCGTTGGCGCCGAAACCGGTGGTGAACAGCAGCGCCGACTCTTTGCCGTAGGCGCTGGCCAGCAGCGTTTCCAGCTCGCTGTGGTAGACCGAGGTGCCGGAAATGCTGCGGGCGCCGCAGGTGCCCAGCCCGACCCGGTTAACCGCGTCGGTGGTGGCCAGCAGTACTTTGGGGTGGTGGCTCATCGCCAGATAGTCGTTCGAGCACCAGACGTTGAGACGGCGCTCGCCTTGCTGCCCGTGGTGGGTGGCCCAGGGTTTGTCCTGCACGCCGCGCTCAAGGTTGAGGAACTCGCGAAAACGCCCCTGTTTTTTGGTTTCCGCCAGCTTTTCTTCAAGAATGTTCAGTACGCTCATCGCATATTCCTTGTGTTAAACGGCTTTAAGGTTTAATGACAGGCCCTGACCGACGCCGACGCACATTGTCACCAATGCGTTGCTTGCCTGCCGATCGCGTAATTCCAGCGCCGCCGACAGCACCAGGCGCGCGCCGGACATCCCCAGTGGATGACCGAGCGCGATGGCGCCGCCGTTCGGGTTGACACGCGCGTCGTTGGCGTCGATGCGCCAGTGTTTCAGCGCTGCCAGAACCTGTGAGGCGAACGCTTCGTTAATCTCGATGATGTCGAAGTCGTTCAAGGTGAACCCGCCACGCTGCAACAGGCGCTCGGTGGAGGCGATCGGCCCCAGCCCCATCAGCGCCGGTTCAACCCCGGCGGCCGCGCTGTCGCCGATCTCCGCCAGCGGTTGCCACCCCTGGCGTTTTACGTAGCGACCGGAAGCCAATAGCAGCGCGGCGGCGCCGTCGTTGATGCCGGAAGCGTTGCCCGCCGTGACCGAGCCGCCGGCGGAGAACGCCGGTTTCAGCGCCTGTAGCTGTTGCAGCGTGCTGAGCCGGGGAAACTCGTCCTGCGCGAATGTGCGGGTCGTTTTACGATCCGCCGGCACGTCTACGGGCGTGATTTCCCGCGCCAACCGGCCGCTGTCGATCGCCCGTCGGGCCTTTTGCTGCGAGGCCAGCGCAAACAGATCCTGTTCCTCGCGTGAGATATGTTGCCGTTGGGCCACGTTTTCAGCCGTGACGCCGAGCGGATCGCTGCCGTAGCGCTCCGCCAGCCGCGGGTTGACAAAGCGCCATCCCAGCGTGGTGTCGTACAGCTTCACGCCTTTGTCGAACGGCGTTTCGCCCTTGCTCAGCACATAGGGCGCGCGGCTCATGCTTTCCACGCCGCCGGCCAGAATCAGTTCGCTGAGGCCGCTGCGGATTTTCGCCGCAGCGTAGATCACCGCATCCAGCCCGGAGGCGCAAAGGCGGTTGAGGGTGATGGCCGGCACCGACGGATCCAACCCGGAAAGCAGCGTTGCCATGCGGGCGACGTTGCGGTTGTCCTCGCCTGCCTGGTTGGCGCAGCCTAAAACCACTTCGTCCAGATTCGCTTCCGCCGCCGGATGGCGCTGCAGCAGACTGCGAATGATCGTCGCCGCCATGTCGTCGGGGCGGGTATGCGCCAGGCTGCCGCCATAGGCGCCGATCGCCGTGCGCGTGCCGTCGATCAGATAAACGCCGTCATCGTTAATGTTCATCGTGGATCCTTAAGGCGTGGTCGTCAGCGCCGGTTGCGCGGCGTGCAGAAGGGTATAATGCGGCGCATAGCGCGCCGCGTGCAGCAGCTGCGCCAGATTGCTCAGCGTCGTCCTGACGTTTTTCTCCCCCAGGCTATCGAGCCAGTCGAAAATGCCGCCGGCGTAGTTAACGCCCGCGACGGCGGCGACATCGATGTCTTCCCGGCTGCAGACGCCGCTTTCCACCATGATCACCGACTCGTTGATCAGGCTGCTGAGGACACGAGCGACGATCAGCGCCGGGGAGTCTTTGATAAATTCAACCTGTGGGATTGTCGTGTGCAGCAGGCGTAAAAACAGCGCCTTATTGGTCGCCGAGGCGTGGCGGCTGTGCGCCGCCACCAGATACGCCGTGTCGGCGTAGTTCAGGGCGATATCGACCACAAAAGCGTCAGCCGTCGTCTGCTCGGCTAACTGGTTCGCCGTGCGGCCATCGGTGATGCTGACGGTGAATGCGTCATTGATCTGGACGGCCGGCCCCAGGCCCGGTAAGGCCGGCCGTTGTTCCACGCGTAGCCGTGGCCATTGAAGCGTGGCCCGCTGTTGCAACAGGGTAAAAAAAGGGTGTTCACCGCAGACGCGCAGCGTCTCAATGTCTGCATCGATGGCAGTCGCCACCGGCGGGGCGGTTTCTTCGGCAGCAAAGTAGGAGCGGCCGTTCTTTTTCCCCAACAGACCGGCATCGACCAGCGAACGCTGCAGATGCCCGGGGGTATAACGCGGGTCGTATTGCATGTCCTGCCAGATTTGCCGGCTGACCTGATAGTTGATGTCCTGGCCGATAAAATCGGTCAGCTCGAGCGGCCCCATGCGAAAGTGCCCGCCGGCCTTGAGGGCGCGGTCGATTTGCGGCGCGCGCGCCACGTGTTCTTCCAACAGGCGGAATCCTTCCAGGTAATAGGGGCGGGCCATGCGGTTGACGATAAACCCCGGCGTGGCCTGGCAGACGACATCGCGTTTCCCCAACGCGGCCACCAGTTGACGGCAACGTTCGGTGGTGGCGTGTGCGGTAAAGTAGGCCGGGATGATCTCAATCAGTTTCATCAGCGGTGCGGGGTTGAAAAAGTGCAAACCGATAAACCGCTCGCTGTGCGTCACCGCCGTTGCCAGCTTGTTAAGCGACAGTGAGGAGGTATTGGTGGCGATCAACGTGTCGGGCTTGACCACCGCGGCGATGGCCGCCAGCACTTCAAGTTTGGTTTGCTCTTGCTCGGCGATGGTTTCTATCACCAGATCGCTGTCGGCAATGGCCTCAAACACCGAGGTGAACGCCAGATTGGCCAGCACCGCGCCTTTATTCTGCGGCGCGATCTTGCCCTGTTCGACTTTTTTGTTCAGGTCTTGCGCGATATAGTCGCGAGCCTGATTGAGGGTATTGCCGTTGCGATTATAAAGCACCGTGCGAATGCCTTTTTGCGCGAAAAGATAAGCGATGCCTCTGCCCATCGTTCCCGCGCCGATAATCGCAGCCGACTGAATTGCCGCATTACTTTCTGACATAGAAAATCCCCGTCACTGTATGCCATGCGAAATTCGCAAATGCTTATTATCTCTTTGGATTTACGGCGGCACTGAGTGCCTGTGAGGAAAGTAATTGGCGGTGTCCTGGCTGTCTAACGGTAGAAATGACAGGTTTACGTGCCGAGGAGATTATGCTATTCGCGTAGTTTTGCTGTTCGGCGCAATAAAAAGGCTTATTTTAAGGGGAATAGCTATTTTCGTTATAGCGTTGGTATTTTTTATTATATGAAACGGTTACTGGCCCCGGGCGACGATATTCTATAGTGAGTCTGACCTATCGATAAATTGGCATCGCTATCTGGAGAACCTGCGTTATGGATACCCGCACTCAACGGCTCATGGCGGAGGTGATTGGCAGCCTGGCCGATCGCGAATGCTTTCTGACGCAGCTGGGGCCCTGCGCTGAGGCGCTGGGGTTTGATTATTTCTCCTACATCGTGTTTTCCTGTTATCCGGCCAGCCGCCCTAAAATGCTGATCGAAGGGAATTATTCCGTGAACTATCTCGAGGATTATCGGCGGCAGCGGGTGTATTTGCAGGATCCGGTTATTGAGCGCGCTCACCATTCCACGCTGCAGTTCCAGTGGGACGAAAGCTTTTATCACGAGCGGCCGACGCTTTGGCGGCGTATGGCGCAATTCGGCCTGTGCGCCGGTTGGTCGCAGTCGGTCAAGGATTGCTATGGCCGCCTCGGGATCCTGACGTTTGCCGGGAAAGCGCTGCCCGAGCAAACGCTGCAAGCGCGCGCGGCAAATGAAACCTTTTTCCTTTGGCTGGCGCAAACCGCCCATAAAACGCTGCGTGAAGCCTTGATATCGGTGAATGACGACGCGATAAAAGATGTGCTGACGCTGCGCGAAAAAGACATCTTACGCTGGTGCAGCGAAGGGAAAACGGCGGAAGAGATCGCGCTGTTGATGGGAGTGAGCGAGCGCACGGTCAATTTCCATATCGGCAACTCGATTAAAAAACTTTCTGTCGCTAATAAGACCGCCGCTACCGCCAAAGCGGTTTATTTGCAGCTGATTTAATCTCGAGTATTAAATAATTAATCGCCTATCCGTTAGCGGCGCGATGTTTATATTTTGTTAAATTAAGAATTGTCCTTACCAGTATTTACCCCCGATCACAAAAGCGTGATAAAACGATTCACCGCGCCCGTGCGCGGCAGTACTCTGTGGGCACCTGGTTTACATAGAAAGGACGTGATATGTACAAGACTATTTTGGTGCCGATCGATATTGAAGAGGATCTGTTGACCGAGCATGCGCTGAAGCATGTGGAATACTTAGCGAAGATGTCCGGCGCTAAAGTGCATTTCTTCCATGCGCTGCCGGATGCTTCGGCTTTTGTTACTGCCTATTCGTTCGGTCTCAAGGAATTTGAGAATCAGGCGGAAGTGAAGGCGGTGGATAAACTGAAGAAAATTATGTCGGAAATCGATCTGCCGTTGGATCGCCTCAATTACACCGTCAGCTTCGGTTCTGCACGCGATCAGGTGCTGGAACTGGCGGAAGAGATCGACGCCGATCTGATCATTATCGGTTCGCGCCGCCCGAGCGTGAAGACCTATCTACTGGGGTCTAACGCTGCCGCTATCGTTCGCCATGCCAATATTTCGGTGATGGTAGTCAGATAATCCGTCTTAAACCCTCCGTTTTCGGGTGCGTTCTGCGGTTGTCGGTCGGCTGCAGAGCGTGCCTGGCGTTTTATTGCCATCTCAGCCTGAGCTGCTACGATTTTAGCTGACGTTTTTATGCCGATCGGGCCACCGGCCTTGCGCATATTCATCATCTCAGCCAGAAGAGGGGCAGCTATGCCATTAGAAGTCGATGGGATCATCAGAGGCGATCGGGGCAGTGAACCGAGCCGTTGGCAACATGCGTCAACCAAACCGCTTATCACGCTGACCTGGCATCACACCATTCCCTGGAACTGTTTGCGTAATGTCTGGAATGGTCTGGTAGCGGGGCAGCATTGGAACGCGTTGGACGAGTTTATGAACCTGATCGGTGTGCCAAACCGCGCCGAGGTGCTCAAACAGATCAAAAATAAAAACCTGCAGGATCGCGATGGATTACACACTCTGGTGACCTGGCAAGGATGGAATATCGTCGAGGGACCAGGTAATGAGTATCGCGCTCAGGGTGACGATCCCGGTGAAAACTTCGACGGTTGGTCGGGTAAGGGGATGAGTACCAATCAGCAAGCGACGCAGCAGCAGGTCAATGTGTTGTATCTGGTGATGGCGCCGTTGGGAAACCGGGCGCTGGACGCCGCCAGACATGCGCCGCACATTACTGCGGAAGAAGCGGGCGTCTTGCAACGGACGATTAAACAGACCCGCCCAACGTTGCGAGGAAAGGAACCGATCCGGTGGCAAGAAGACATGTGGCATCAGGTGCAGCCGGGTAAAGAGGCGAAACACTTTGCCCGCTGGGATACCAAACCGGTATGGCGCAAGCGCCTGCACAGCGACCTGGTTCAGGCAAGATAAGACTCCCCCCGCGCCGGGTTGCCGGCGCGGGGGGGGACAATCCGGCGCTAATCGCACAGCGCCACTATTTCGTCGTACAACGTCCTGGGGATTTTCACACCGTCTTGTTCGCTCTGGCGCCGCTGCCGATAACGCCGCTCGCCGGGGATGCGTGCGCCTTGCGCCTGCATATTGGCAAACATCGCCTCTGCGTTGGCGAAATATTTCGCCTTATCTGCACCGAGAAAACGTTCGGGATCCAACGCGATGATCAATTCACCGCCGTAGGGCGACGAACCGGTACCGTCGTCATAGGCCAGCGACTCTTTGCTGGTCATATCGCCGATCAGCGGGCCAGCCAATAATTCCACCATCGCCGCCAGCGCCGAGCCCTTATGGCCGCCGAAGGTCAGCATTGCGCCTTCCAACACGCTGGCGGCATCGGTGGACGGATTGCCTGCCTTATCAATACCCCAGCCTTCAGGCAGCGGAGTACCCGCGCGGCGATGCAGTTCAATTTCTCCTCGCGCCGCCGCGCTGGTGGCCATGTCGAACAAAAACGGCGGCCGATCGGGGCGTGGCCAGCCGAAGGCGATGGGGTTGGTGCCGAACAGCGGTCGCGAACCGCCGGCCGGCGTCACCCAGGCGTGGCTGGGCGTGCAGGCTAAGGCCACCAGTCCCTGCTCGGTCAGCGGTTCGATGTCGGCCCACAGCGCGGAGAAGTGCACGCAGCGGTTGATCGTCAGCGCGGCGATGCCATTGGCGCGCACCTTATCGATAAAGGCCGGCAGAGCGGTGCGGTAGGCCAGCAGGGAAAACGCACCGCCGGCATCGGCGCGCAAGATGGCCGGCGCTTGGTCGAACAGCCTGGGCTTTGCATCGGCAGAGACTTTGCCTGCCCGCAGCGATCGCACGCAGCCCAACAACCGGTACAGCCCGTGCGAAGCGCAGCCGTCGCGTTCGCCCTGGGTGACATTTTGCGCCACCGCCTCAGCATGTGCCTGATTGAAACCGTTGCTGCGCAATGCGCGCAATGCCAGTTGATAAGCCTGTTCCAGCGACAGAACGTGTATGGATGTCATTTCGATGTCCTCCCTGGATTCATTCTTCTTCATCACCGATAAAATTGGCCTGAGGTAAACAGGTATAGGCGCCCCAGTAGTAAACCGCCAGCGCAATCACCGCCATGGTAAGGGTGTCCCACGGGTGGGCAATGGCACCGATGCCGCCGAAGCTGCTGAGGTAGGAGAGTGCGATCACCAGCGCATAGAAGACGATCAGCCACAGCGAGGACCAAATTTGTTGCCGGAGGCTAACGGCGTGGGTCGGCACCTGATTTTTGAACAGGATGTAGATGAAGAACATCAGGATCTGCAAACCGAGCAGCCAGGAGACGGTATCCCAGCCGGACCAGAAGACGATCAGCGCCGAAATGATAAACGACAGCGGGCCGAGCACGCAGAAAGCGCGCACCCGGAACGGACGCGGCATATCGGGCGCATTGCGCCGCAGCCCGGCGGCGGTGACCGGGGCAATGGCGTAGCTCAGCACCAGCGCGGCGGACACCACGCCGATCAGCTTTTCCCACGACGGGAACGGCAGCGTCCAGAATACCGAAAGGGCGAAGGTCAGCCACAGCGCCGGGCGGGGAATGCCGGACTCGCCATCTACCCGGGTGAACAGTTTGAAGAAGGTGCCGGCGCGAGCCCAACCGTAGATCACGCGAGGCGTGGCGTTCATATAGATGTTGCCGGTGCCGCTCGGTGAAACGATCGCGTCGCTGACCACCAGAAATGCCAGCCATCCCATGCCCAGCGTGATGGCGATATCGCGGAACGGCAAGGAGAACTGTTGGCTGATGCCGGCCCAGCCGCCGCTCAGCATCTCACTGGGGATACTGCCGAGAAACGCTATCTGCAGCAGGACATAAATGATGGTGGACAGCACCACCGACAGGATCAGCGCGATGGGAATGGTGCGCTGCGGCCTTTGCACCTCACTGGCGACCGAAATGATCGGCGTCAGGCCGAGGTAGGCGAAGATGATGCCGCCGGCGGAAATGGCGGCCTCAACCCCGGCGGAGCCGAAGGGGGCAAAGCCTTGGCTGTGCAGGTTTTCCGGTTTGAAAAAGCTGAACAACACCACGATCACCAGCAGCGGCACCAGAAACTTCAGCACGCTGATCAGGTTATTGGATTTGGCGAAGGTTTTGACGCTGTAGTAGTTGAGCGCGAAGAAAAAGCACAGCAGCGCCAGCTGCACCAGCCAGCCGATCGACGTAGGGTCGCCGGAACCCGGCTGGCTGAGGAACGGGAACCAGGCGGCGGCGTATTGCCGGGCGGCGACGACCTCGATGGCGATCAGGCTCGAGAAGGCGATCAGCGTGATAAACCCCAGCAGATAACCCATCAGTTCACCGTGCGAGAACACCGGATAGCGAATGATGCCCCCGGCGCGCGGCAGGGCGGCGCCCAGCTCGCAGTAGACGATGCCGAGCAGCAGCACCGCCAGGCCGCCGATCAGCCAGGAATAGATGCCGGCCGGGCCGGCGATGGAGGAGACATGGCTGGCGGCGAACAGCCAACCGGAGCCGAAGATGGCGCCCAGACCGATGAACGTCAGATCGGTGAGCGTAAGCTGCTTCTTGAATTTGCCTTGGGTTGTCATGGTATTACCCTTTTGTTATTGAGTGGCAGGCAGATGCGGCCGGGCTAATTTTGGGCAGGTGAAACCAGGGGATCTCGGGTGAAAACGCCGTTCACCAGCCGTAGCAGGTTGAGCGGGTTGGCATCCTGCAGCGGTGGCGGCAGCAGCGCCGCTGGCGTGTTTTGCAAACAGACCGGCCGCAGGAAACGTTCGATGGCCAACGTGCCTACCGAGGTGCCGCGTGCGTCGCTGGTCGCCGGGTAGGGACCGCCGTGCACCATGGCGTCGCACACTTCCACCCCGGTCGGATACCCGTTGAACAGCACCCGACCGGCTTTGCGTGCCAACAGTGTCGTCAGCCCGGCGGCCATATCGAGATCGCCGTCATCCGCCAGCAGCGTGGCGGTCAACTGACCTTGCAATGCCGCCAGCGCAGCATGCAGCTGTGCTTCGCTATCTACAGCGACCAGGATGCTGGCCGGGCCGAAGACCTCCTGTTGCAGCAGGGGATCGGCCTGCAGCAGCAGTGCCTCCTCCGCGTGATACAGCTGTGCCGTCGCCCGATGAGGGGGCGTTTCGCTGCGGCCCGCCAGACGGCGCATACCCGGGTGCGCATCGAGGGCCGCCAGCCCGTGACGGTAGTGCTCCAGCGTGCCGGCATTCAGCATCGGCTGCGGCTCGGCGGCGTTGACCAAGGCGCTCATCGTTTCGGCCAGCCGATCGAAGGCGGTGCCACGCAGCGCGACGATCACGCCGGGTTTGGTGCAGAACTGACCGCAACCGAGCGTGAAGGAAGAGACCAGTTCCTGCGCGATGTGTTGCCCGCGCCGCGCCAGCGCCTGTGGCAGGATCACGACCGGGTTGATGCTCGACATTTCGGCGAAGACCGGGATAGGTTGAGGGCGTTGCATGGCTATATTGAACAGCGCCCGGCCGCCTTGCAGCGAGCCGGTGAATCCTACGGCCTGAATCGCCGGATGTTGCACCAGGTCGGCTCCCACGCGGTTGCCGAAGATCATGTTGAAGACGCCGGCGGGCATCTCTGTGCGTTTCCGGGCGCGCTCGATCGCCTGAGCGGTCAGTTCGGCCGTGATCATATGGCCGCTGTGCGCCTTGAACACGACCGGGCAGCCGGCGGCGAGCGCGGCCGCGGTATCGCCGCCCGCGGTGGAAAACGCCAGCGGGAAGTTGCTGGCGCCGAATACCGCCACCGGGCCAAGCGCCGTGCGGTATTGACGTAGGTCGGGGCGCGGTAGGGGGGAACGCTGCGGCAGCGCGCAGTCGATGCGCACGCCTTCGACGTCGCCGCGCCGCAGCAGCGTAGCGAACAGCCGCATCTGGCCGCTGGTTCTGGTGCGTTCGCCGCTCAACCGCGCCAGCGGCAAGGCTGTTTCCTGCATGGCGAAAGCGAAGAAAGCCTCATCCAACGCGTCTAGCTCCTTGGCAATAGCGTCGAGAAAGTTCGCGCGTTGTTCCGCGCTGAGCTGCGAATAAGGCGCAAAGGCCGCGGCGGCAGCTTCTGCGGCGGCGGCGGTTTCAGCGGCCGTGGCCTGGTGGAAGCGGTAGCCGGTCGGCTGACCGTCGTCGGCGCGCAGGCTGAGCAGCACCGCTTCCCCTTCGGCGCGGCGTTGGCCGCCGATAAATTGTTGGCCGCTGATGGCGGCAGAGCGATCGTTGGGCATCGGTTCCCCCGGTAGAGAAAGCATGACGCCCGGCATGGCCGGGCGGCGAAGACGTTACAGGCCGACGTTCGGCAGCGCAGGGCGAGTGGCCAGCGCTTTATCAATCACGGCGTTGATCTCGGTAAGCGTCTCGCCCTGCAGCGCCAGGCGCGGCGGACGAGTGACGGCGCTGCCGCGGCCGACCCGCTGTTCGCAAAGCTTGATGCATTGCACCAGATCGGGGCGGGCATCGAGGTGCAGCAGCGGCATAAACCAGCTGTACAGCGCCAACGCTTCCTCATAGCGTTTTTCCTTCGCCAGCCGGAACAGGGTTTCCCCTTCGCGCGGGAAGGCATTGGACATGCCGGAGATCCAGCCTTGCGCACCAACGGCAATGCTTTCCAGCACCACATCGTCCAACCCGGCGAACAGCACGAAGCGATCGCCGACTTCGTTGCGCAGATCGATAAAGCGACGGGTGTCGCCCGACGAGTCTTTGAAGCACACGATGTTCTCGCAGTCGACCAGCGAGGTCAGGATGTCGGGCGTGACGTCATTTTTGTAAATGGGAGGATTGTTGTAGACCATGATCGGCAGATCGGTCGCGCCGGCGACGCTGCGGAAGTGCGTGGCGGTTTCGTGCGGCTTGGCGGAGTAGACCAGCGCCGGCATCACCATAATCCCGTCGACGCCGGCCTTTTGCGCTTCACGCGCCATGTTCTGTGCGAAGGCGGTGGTGAACTCGGCGATGCCGGCGATCACCGGTACTTTACCGTCGGCGGCGTCTCTCGCCACTTCGATCACCGCCAGCTTTTCTTGCACCGTCATCGAAGTGTTTTCACCGACGGTGCCGCACACCACCAGGCCGGAGACGCCGTCGCGCACCAGGTTTTTAATCACCGTATGAGTGGCGTCGAGGTCCAGAGAGAAATCGTTGCGGAACTGGGTCGTCACCGCCGGGAATACGCCGCTCCAGCTTATGGCTTTATGGCTCATCGTGTTTGTCCTGTCGTCCGAAAGTGTTAATGAAAAGTGAATCTTTGGTAAGGCTCACCGACAGATTGACCGGTATTGCGCGGGGAGGCTTGACGCTTTTCGCCGATTGCCGCGACGAAATTGGCACAATGGCGCCGAAAAGCGGGCGTGAAAAAACCGGGCGCCGGCGCACCGTGAAAAGAGGAGCATTAACCAGATAAATCAGATCATTAAGCGGAAATCGTCAGGCGGAAATCGCGCGGTGTAGACCCGGTCATCGCTTTGAATTGACGGCTGAAGGCGCTGTGATCGGTGTAGCCGCACAGCAGCGCGATGTCGGTGATCGGCAGATCGCCGGCTAGCAGTTCCGTGGCCTTTTCCAACCGTACTTTGTGGATCATCTGGCGCGGGGTGAGGTGGAAGATACGTTTGCAGTAGCGTTCGATCTGCGCCACCGACAAGCCGGTCAGCCCCGTCAGCTCCTCAAGCGCGATCGGCCGTGCGTAGTGGCGGCGGATGTGCACGTCGATCGCCGCCAGCCGTTGGTAGGCCGGGTGATTGGCCTTAGCTTCCTGCAGATCGTGAGAAATACCCGCCATGCCGATGATTTTTCCCTGCGCGTCGTACAGCGCCAGCTTTTGCGTCAGGCACCAGCCGGTTTCGCGGCCGTTGTACAGGTGCATTTCCAGCTGATCCTGGATCAGCACGCCGTGGCGCAATACCCGCAGATCCTGCTCGGTGTAGCCGGATCCGAGCTGAGCGGGAAAAACGTCGGCGGAGGTCTTGCCCAGCAGCGGCGTGACGGTTTTGAAACCGCAGCGCCTGGCCAGCGTCAGGTTGGCCAGCAGGTAGCGAGCCTGGGCGTCTTTGATAAAGAACACCACGTTGGGGATCGCGTTCAGCAGCGGCGCGATCAGCGCCAGCGTATTCAGCAGATCGCGCAGGTTGTTCGGGCGCTGCTGCGCCAGGCCGTCGCACAGGCGCGACAGATGTTCAACGGCAAAAACGTCCTCCTGCTCCGGCAGCCCCACAAGCGAAGGCGGCGAGAGAGAAACCGGAGGCTGATAGTCTGAAGTGGCTCGCATAGCAGTCCCTTTTCGGTCGTTAGCCGGAAAAATAGGCGGATCGGGTTGATGTCTTCGCATCAATATTAACTTTTCTTTAACGAATCAAGCGCTATTTCCGGCCGCCTGCCAAATATGCGGATTGCCGCATACTTTTGCCGTGCGGTGCGTGGCGGTTACTTGAAAACTGCGGCACTTCTCGCCACGTGGAGGTTTAGCATGAAAGTAACGCCATGATAAATAGGTTATTGTTATGGTTTTCGTTAAAGGCATGCCCGTGACGCGTCAGGCCTGACTTTTATCACTGTGCTGATTTCTTCATTCGCCGCGCCGAAACGCATCAAGCCGTAATGGCCACATTCGTTCAGGCTAATGCCATTGGTAACATCTCATTAACTCAGGAGACGCCGATGGCACTTTCTGCGCATATCACCGCTTTGCGGGCGATCGATTCTCATACCGGCGGAGAGCCGACCCGCCTGATCGTGGAAGGCTTTCCCGATCTTGGCGAGGGCAGCATGGCGGAACGGCGGGCGCGTTTCGCGCAATATTATGACGATTGGCGCTGTGCGGTGATGCTCGAGCCGCGCGGTAACGACGTGTTGGTGGGGGCGTTGCTGTGCCGCCCCTGTTCGCCACAGGCCACCGCCGGGGTGATCTTCTTTAACAACAGCGGCTACCTGGGCATGTGTGGGCACGGCACTATCGGGCTGATCGCTTCGCTGGCGCACCTGGGGCGCATCCACGCCGGGCGTCACCTGATAGAGACCCCGGTTGGCCCGGTAAACGCCACGCTGCACGAGGACGGCAGCGTCACGGTGGAGAACGTGGCGGCTTATCGTTACCGCCGCCAGGTGCGGCTTGAGGTGGCGGGTTACGGGCCGGTGACGGGTGACATCGCCTGGGGCGGCAACTGGTTCTTCCTGATCGGCGAGTCGCCGTTGCCCATCGATAAACAAAATCTGGAGGCGTTGACCGCGTTCACCTGGGCGGTGCGGCAGACGTTGGAGCAAGCGGGCATCTGCGGTGAAGACGGCGGGGTGATAGACCATATAGAACTGTTCGGCGACGATCCGCAAGCCGACAGCCGCAGCTTCGTGCTGTGCCCCGGCAAAGCCTACGATCGTTCCCCGTGCGGCACCGGCACCAGCGCCAAACTGGCATGTCTGGCGGCGGACGGTAAGCTGTCACCGGACACGCTGTGGCGCCAGGCCAGCGTGATCGGCAGCGAATTTCAGGCCTACTATCGCCGGAATGGCCATCGCATTACCCCTTTTATTCGCGGGCAGGCCTATGTGTGCGCCGATAGCCAGCTGTTGCTCGACGAACGCGATCCCTTTGTCTGGGGAATACGCTGATGGGCGCCGAGCGGGGAGCCGATGTCATTGTGGTGGGGGCCGGTATCATCGGCGCCGCCTGTGCCTGGCGGCTGGCGCGGGAAGGGTATCGCGTCTCGGTGGTGGACGATCGCCGCACCGGCGCCACCGCCGCCGGCATGGGGCATTTGGTGTGCATGGACGACAATCCGGCCGAACTGGCGTTGAGCGCTTATTCGCTGCGGTTATGGCGTGAAGTGACGGGGCGCATGCCGCAAGACTGTGCCTGGCGCGGCTGCGGAACGCTATGGCTGGCGGATAAAGCGGATGAAATGGCCAGCGCCGAGCAAAAGCGGGCGCGGCTGGCGGAGCAGGGCGTGGCCGCAGAACTGCTGACGGCAGAGCAGATCGCCGCCATGGAGCCGATGCTGCGGCACGGCCTGGCCGGTGGGCTGCGGGTGCCGGGCGACGGCATTCTGTATGCACCGCAAGTGGCGCGTTGGCTGCTGGCCGATGCGGGTGCGGCGATCGACGTGGTGCATGGCGAAGCGGCCGCGCTGGAAGAGGGGGCCGTGCGGCTGGCGGACGGCAGGCGCCTGGCTGCGCCGATAGTGGTTCTGGCCTGCGGCCTGCGGGCCAATGGTTTGTTGCCGCAGCCGCTGCTGCGTGCCAAGAAGGGCCACCTGGCGATCACCGATCGTTATCCGCCGCGGGTGCGGCATCAGCTGGTGGAGCTGGGGTACGGCGCCAGCGCGCATGCCAGCGACGGCACCTCGGTGGCGTTTAATGTACAGGCGCGGCCCACCGGGCAATGGCTGATCGGTTCTTCCCGCCAGTTCGATTCCGCCGATTCGTCATTGGATATGCCGCTGCTGGCGGCGATGCTCACACGTGCGCAGCATTTCTTGCCCGCGCTGGCGCAGATGAACATCATTCGCTGCTGGACCGGGCTGCGCGCCGCCTCTACCGACGGGCTGCCGCTGTTAGGCGCGCATCCGCAGCATTCCTGGCTGTGGCTGGCGCTGGGGCACGAGGGATTGGGCGTCACGACTGCCCTCGGCAGCGCCGCGCTGATTGCTGCTCAGATCGGCCGGCAAACGCCGGAGATTGACGATACCCCGTATTTGGCGGCGCGGGCGTTTGCCGCCGAGGAGCTGCCTGTATGAATGAAAGACAAAACACGCTCACGTTGAACATCGATGGCGATCCCTGCCGGGTGCCGGTTGGCATTAGCGTTGCTGCGGCACTCAGCCTGTGTGGCGACGATCGTTGTCGGTTGTCGATTTCTCACCAAGCGCGCGCCCCCTTTTGCGGCATGGGTATTTGTCAGGAGTGCCGGGTGACCATTAACGGTCTGCGTCGTCTGGCGTGCCAGACGCTGTGCCAGGCCGGTATGCGGATTGAGAGGAGCGATGATGAGTAACTTCGACTGTGAGGTGCTGATCGTCGGTGCTGGGCCGGCCGGCATGGCGGCGGCGCTGGCCGCAGCGGAAAGTGGTGGTCAGGTGCGAATGATTGATGATAATCCGCATCCCGGCGGGCAAATTTGGCGCGGTGGGCCGCAGGTGGCTTTGCCTGAAACGGCGAACCGCTATCGGCAGGCGATAGCGACGAGGGAAAATATTGCGCTACAGTCCGGCTGCAAGCTGGTGGCACAGTGTGGCGTTGACCGATTGGCCTATGAAGATGCCGAAGGTTGCGGCGTGATTCGCTATCAAAAGCTGATTTTATGCAATGGCGCGCGTGAACTGTTGTTGCCGTTTCCCGGCTGGACGCTGCCGGGGGTGACCGGCGCCGGTGGTCTACAGGCGCAAATCAAGCAGGGGCTGGCGATCCGTGGCGAGCGCGTGGCGATCGCCGGCAGTGGTCCGTTGTTGCTGGCGGTGGCGAACAGCGTGAAACAGGCCGGCGGCGAGGTGGTGCTGGTGGCGGAACAGGCGCCGCTTTGGCGGTTGGCGGCGTTCGCCGGCGGCCTGTGGCGTTGGCCGGCCAAGCTGCGCCAGGCGTTTTCCCTGATGCCGCGTCCTTACCATGCCGGCAGCCGAGTACTGGCGGCGTTGGGGCAAGAACGTTTAACTTCGGTGCACGTCAATAACGGCGGGCGGGAGAGAACGATCGCCTGCGACAGGTTGGCCTGCGGTTTTGGTCTGGTGGCGAATATTGAGTTGGCGATGCTGCTGGGGTGTCAGATAGAACACGACGCCGTAGCGGTGGATCATTGGCAGCAAACCAGCCAGGCGCAAATTTTTGCTGCCGGGGAGTGTACCGGCATCGGCGGCAGTGAATTGGCGCTCACTGAAGGCGCTATCGCCGGTTATGCCGCCACTGGGCAGCGGGAAAAGGCAGAGCACCTGGCGGTGCAGCGGCGGCAGTGGCGACGTTTCGCCACGGCGGTGGCAAGCACCTTTGCACTTGATGAACGCTTGAATTTGCTGGCCAAACCGCAAACGATACTGTGTCGCTGCGAAGACGTCACGCTGGAACAGGTGAGCCATCAGCCAGATTGGAACACGGCCAAGCTGAGCAGCCGTTGTGGCATGGGGGCTTGCCAGGGCAAAGTCTGTGCGACGGCGGCAAGGCAGCTTTTGGGCTGGCCTTTACCGCTACCGCGTGTGCCTTTAACGCCGGTCAGAGCGGAAACGCTGGTTGCTCTGGGAGGGCATTGCAGCGACGACGACAATTGATGGCGCGTCGCTGCAGTGACGTTTCAGCTCAAACCCACGTCGCTGCATCACCATTGCGGCCAATAGTAGGTTTTCTCTCGCCAACCTTTGCCGTACATACAGGCTTCGATGGTGGCGTTTCGGGCGGACTGATTGCGATCGGTCTGCACCGTCTTAATCGACGGCTCTTTGTCATAGCGGTATCCCGATGGGCAATCTTTCTTATTTTTCTCGCAAGGGATGTATTTGTTTTCGTAGCTGAACTCCACGTCCCGCACCACGTCCGGCGGAAAACGTTCGTAGCCGCGGCTACGGCATTCGGCATATTCGGCATCCCGGGTACTCTCGACCGCGCCGGGTCTTTCCCATTGGGTGCAGGCGGTCATCATCAAAAGCGGCAAAACAATCAAATAACGGCAATTCTTCATGGTGTCCCTAACTCTTTCTCTATCCTGAGGCTCGCCGCCTAGGAATGTTCCTAACTGGCGAGGTAGGAAAGTGTAATAAACTGACGGAACAATTGGAAATGATAATGGTTATTGTTTAGGTGTGATTGAGGTAGCGCCGCGTCGAGAGAGGATGCTGCCGAAATGATAGGGCTTGTCGTGATCTGCCATCTCGCAACGAGGGGGGAGATGACGCACTTCTTGTTTCATCCATTCTCTTTTTAGTGCAATGATCCGTTCATTCTCGCACCGTTGTGTGAGGAAAAATAATATGCAAGCTAAGTTTTTTCTTATCCTATTTTAATGCCATTTCTATTTAGGATATTTACCCATGCCTAAGATTTAATGTCCGGTATTAATACCTTATTTTTTTATTTCTGTTTTTTTATTGTGGTTTTATTTTCAGATTTCATCCATGAAAGACTTTTCAGTTACAGGGAATTCATTTGCATTTTAAATTTGGATTTTTTAAATTCAGCTCAGATGAAGGATAACCGTTCGCGACAAAGTCAAAAAAGGAGTTTATTTTGTCTGGGATAAAGAAAACGCCTGAAAGTCATGACGGTTTACCTTCACCATCAGAGGATTATGATACTTTTAAGCACCTCTCTGATGTTGGCGCCGTGTTGGGATATGGGCGAACTCGCTTTTATCAGTGGTGCCGTGGGCGCGGATTTCTAACCCCGATGAACGTGCCTTCACATGAAATGATCAGCCTGGGTTATATGGTGGCGGTGCTATCAGAGACCGGTCATACTCGGGTTTACGTCACGCCGGATGGTTTTAGTTACGTCAGCGGTGCGTTTGCGGCAGATATCCAACGTGGCATGATCAAGTTTTAAATTTGCGAGATTCTCCTTTATTTTAAGCGCTTTAATGCAGAATCTTCTTATTCCTGCGGGTTGGTGGGGGCGTGGGAAGTTGTCCGATTTTTCCGTCTCTGCGACATGAATGCTACTGGAGGCAGCCATTCTCTTGTTACGATAAACATTATTTTCTTCAGGAGCCAAGGATGAAGCATTACGCCGCGTTGTTATTTGCCTCTGCACTGTTGACGGGATGTGCGACTCAAGCCATACCGCCGCAACAGGCTCAGTTACCGCCCCCAAGCCGTCTGATGCTCTACCAGAATATCCCGGATACGCCTTACGCCACGGTGGTGGTGGTACGCGACAGCGGAATGCTGGCAGGCAGCTGCCGCACCGGCGTCTATGTGAATGGGGCGTTTGCCGCTTCGCTGGAGGCGAAAGAAAAAGCAGAGTTTCGCGTGCCGACAGGCAATATCACGGTCAGTATCGGGCAAGATATGATCGAGAATCACCTGTGTATTTGGCGTGACACCGGAGGCAGTATACCGATGACGCTGCGTGCCGGTGAAAGCCGCTATCTGCGTATCGCCGGTGACCGGCAGCGTGGTTTCGTTTTGCAGGCGGGGCGACCGTAATCCGCCCAGGCAGGGGCGTTAACGTCCTTGCCACCATCCCCATAGCGTAATTAATAGCCACGCCGCCGCAATCCAGCATAGCACCGCCGCCCCCAGAGCCAACGACAGCCGCAGGCTGTTAATCAGGAAATATAGAGAAATCAAATACACCAGATAGGGCAGCACTGCCCACATGCCGAAAACCAGCGTCGTTTTCAGCGCCGCAATGGAACGCTCGTTGCCGACAATGTAATGCGCAATCAGGGCAAAAGTGGGGAAAAGGGGAACTAAACCGGCGATATAATAGTTGCGCGTTTTGGCCAGCAGGCCGATCAGAACCACGACCAGTGCGCCGATCAGCGCTTTGACAAGGATACCCATAATGGTCTCGGGTGTGGGGGAAAGCCAACACACTGCCCGAAAGCACGAGCAAGATCAATGGGGTGTGGCATAGCGCGGGGAAAAGCAGACCCGCATGAAGCGCGGGTCTGAGACGCAATGCTTACTGACGGTAAGCGTGCTTGATTTGTTGAATGCTGTTCTTGAAGATTTCCGCCTGGGTGGGATCTTCAATCTGGGCGATAAAACGTTCCATGTTGATGATAACTTTCCCGGCGTCGGCCTGGCCGATCGACTTCAGGATCAGCGTCAGCGTGGCTTTGAGGCAGGCAACCTCGGTCGCCAAGATCTCCGGGTTTGCAGACGTAGTGAAATCAACGTTGCTCATTTTCTCTCCTGATTTTTGAGGCCGTAGCCTGATTCAAGCTGCTTTGGCGCACCGCGCGCGGGTTAAAACATCACCCCACGCGCGGCGGCGAATTTAACTGGGCGCGGAGTATAGCATAGCATGCGTCCATCATCTGCACTGGGCTTGCTCCGCTCACGCCGGTGGGCAGCGCCTGTTCACCGTCAGTCTGAATCATCCATTATCGGTAAGTTATTTCGAGGCGGTTAACAAGTATTTGTCCGGTACGTTATTGTTGAACCCTAGGGGTTATTATAATTATTTGAGGCGGCTGACACTGATTTTGCCGATGTCTACCGAGAATAATAGTTTTACACGCCGGGTGTTCGGCCGGCGATGGCGCCGGCTTTTGCTACGTCTTTAAATATCAAATGATTACAAACGGCCAGCAACCGTGTTAATATTATTCATGTCGTGATTGCTTACACAGATTTCCCCCTCGCTGCATGATTATCGCGCTATCCTGTGTCAGACGCGGCGCAACGAAATTATTTTCGTCGCACGATCTTTTCCGACGTGACGATTTATTGGCGGCATAGACGGCTAAAATTGAAAAGTTAGCTCTGCTCCGCAAAGTTATTCGAAAGTATGTATTAATCTGTGTTCATTCTTGTCTGAAAAACAAGTAATATCTCTGGCGAAAACAGAGGCTGATTGCGTTACTCCCTTTTTTTGGAGATTTTTCCTTGATTAGCGTTCTTCTTGTTGATGACCACGAACTGGTGCGCGCAGGGATACGACGCATTCTTGAAGATATCAAAGGTATAAAAGTTGTCGGTGAGGCCCAATGCGGTGAAGACGCCGTAAAATGGTGCCGTGGCAACGCTGTCGATATCGTGCTGATGGACATGAATATGCCGGGAATTGGCGGGCTGGAAGCCACGCGCAAGATTGTGCGTTATGCACCCGACGTCAAAGTCATCATGTTGACTATCCATACCGAAAACCCGTTGCCCGCGAAGGTGATGCAGGCGGGGGCCGCCGGTTATCTGAGCAAGGGCGCCGCGCCGCAGGAAGTGATTAACGCCTTGCGTTCCGTGCATGCGGGCCAGCGCTATATCGCGTCTGATATCGCTCAGCAGATGGCCCTGAGTCAGCTGGAGCCCCAGGCCGAAACGCCGTTCAGCTGCCTGTCTGAACGCGAGTTGCAGATCATGCTGATGATCACCAAAGGCAAAAAGGTGAATGAGATCTCGGAGCAGTTGAGTCTCAGCCCGAAAACGGTGAACAGTTACCGTTACCGCATGTTCAGCAAACTGAATATCAGCGGCGACGTCGAACTGACCCACCTGGCCATCCGACATGGATTGTTCAATGCGGAGACGTTGTTAAGCAGTGAATGACCGTTTTGATGCCAAAGCCTTCCTGAGTACCGTCACCAGCCAGCCCGGCGTCTACCGTATGTACGACGCCACGGGCACGGTGATCTACGTCGGTAAAGCCAAAGACCTGAAAAAGCGTCTCGCCAGCTATTTTCGGCAGCAGGTCAGCAGCCGTAAAACCGAGACGCTGGTTAAAAATATCGCACAAATAGACGTAACTGTTACTCATACTGAAACAGAAGCGCTGTTGTTAGAACATAACTACATTAAATTGTATCAGCCGCGATACAATGTTCTTTTGCGAGACGATAAATCTTATCCGCTGATTTTCCTTAGTGCCGATACTCACCCCCGTTTGGCGGTGCACCGCGGCGCCAAACACGCCAAGGGTGAATATTTCGGCCCTTTTCCCAACTCTTACGCCGTGCGTGAAACGCTGGCGCTGCTGCAAAAGCTGTTCCCGATCCGCCAGTGTGAAAACAGCGTGTATCGCAACCGCTCACGTCCGTGTCTGCAATATCAGATCGGCCGTTGTCTGGGGCCTTGCGTCGCCGGCCTGGTGAGCGAAGAGGAATACCAGCAGCAGGTGGACTATGTGCGGCTGTTCCTGTCCGGTAAAGATCAGCAGGTGTTGCACCAGCTGATTGCTCGTATGGAAGAAGCCAGCAAACTGCTGAATTTCGAGGAAGCGGCGCGCATTCGCGATCAAATTCAGGCCGTGCGCCGCGTCACCGAACGCCAGTTTGTCTCGGGCGACAGTGACGATCTGGACGTGATCGGCGTGGCCTTCGACGCCGGTATGGCGTGTCTGCACGTGCTGTTCATCCGTCAGGGCAAGGTGCTGGGCAGCCGCAGCTATTTCCCGAAAGTGCCGGGCGGCACGGATATGAGCGAAGTGGTGCAGACCTTCGTCGGCCAGTTTTATCTGCAGGGCAGCCAGGCACGCACCCTGCCCGGTGAGATCCTGCTGGATTTCAACCTGCCGGAAAAAGAGCTGCTTGCCGAGTCACTCTCCGAGCTGGCGGGGCGCAAGATTCAGATCCAAAGCAAACCGCGCGGCGATCGCGCCCGCTATCTGAAGCTGGCGCGCACCAACGCTGCAACGGCGCTGACCACCAAGCTGTCGCAACAGTCGACTATCCATCAACGGCTGGCGGAATTGACCAAGGTGTTGAACCTGACGGAAATCAACCGCATGGAGTGCTTCGATATCAGCCACACCATGGGCGAGCAGACCGTGGCTTCGTGCGTGGTGTTCGACGGTAATGGCCCGGTGCGCTCGGAGTATCGGCGCTATAATATCAGCGGCATCACCCCCGGCGATGATTACGCGGCGATGACGCAGGTGCTGAAGCGCCGCTACGGCAAGGCGCTGGAAGAGAAAAAAATCCCGGACGTCATCTTTATCGATGGCGGCAAAGGGCAGCTCGGCATGGCGATCGAGGTGTTCAAATCGCTGAATGTCACTTGGGATAAGAGTAAACCGCTGCTTATCGGCATCGCCAAAGGCGCCGACCGCAAGGCCGGGTTAGAAACGTTGTTCTTCGTGCCGGAAGGTGAGGGCATTTCGCTGCCGCCGGATTCGCCGGCGCTGCATGTGATCCAGCATATTCGCGATGACTCGCACAATCACGCGATTACCGGCCACCGGCAGAGAAGGGCGAAAGTCAGAAATACCAGCGCGCTGGAGCTGATTGAGGGCGTAGGGCCAAAGCGGCGTCAGGTGCTGTTGAAGTATATGGGCGGACTGCAACCTTTGTTGAACGCCAGCGTGGAGGAAATTGCAAAAGTGCCGGGTATTTCACAAGCATTGGCAGAAAAGATCTACAATGCATTGAAACACTGAGGGCAATGTAGCAACATACTCTTAATTTCCACTCTAGCCAGATAGTTACCGTAGCATTATGCAATTGAATATACCGACTTGGCTTACCCTGTTTCGCGTAGTTCTGATCCCATTCTTTGTGCTGGCGTTTTATCTGCCGTTCAACTGGGCTCCGATGGTTTGCGCCGTTATCTTTGTGTTTGCCGCCGTCACCGACTGGTTTGACGGCTTCCTGGCACGCCGCTGGAAACAAACGACGCGCTTCGGGGCGTTTTTGGATCCGGTCGCGGACAAAGTGATGGTGGCGGTGGCGCTGGTGTTGGTGGCGGAGCACTACCACAGCTGGTGGATCACGCTGCCGGCGGCCACCATGATCGCCCGTGAAATCATCATTTCGTCGCTGCGTGAGTGGATGGCGGAAATTGGCAAACGCAGCAGCGTGGCGGTGTCCTGGATCGGCAAAGTGAAAACCATGGCGCAGATGATGTCGCTGGTGGGCTTGCTGTGGCGGCCGGATCGCTCCGTAGAGTATGTGGCGATTGGCTTGTTGTATATCGCGGCGGTGCTGACTTTCTGGTCGATGTTCCAATATTTGAACGCGGCACGTAACGATCTGCTGGAACCGTGATCGATACGCTGCAAAAATCGGCAAACGATCGTGGTGAGCCAACAATTTTATTGACTCATCACGTCAGGTAAGTAGAATGCATCGCATCAGACGACAACGATGAATTGCCGAAAGATAGCAAAGAAATCAGTCAGTTCTGGTAATGCGGGAATAGCTCAGTTGGTAGAGCGCAACCTTGCCAAGGTTGAGGTCGCGAGTTCGAGCCTCGTTTCCCGCTCCAAACATTAGCCTGTCGAATCCCTGTGATTCGGCAGGTAAGCGAAAAGGGGCTGCGGCCCCTTTTTCGTTTTCTGCTCCTGGGCCATCCGGCGAAACCTTTCTTCATCTTCCCCTATCGATTATTGGCCCTCCTCACGTTATCTTTCCTGTCGTTCTTATACTGCTGGATGCACCCGTTGAACGGTGAAAGAATGTCCGGCAGAGTATTTGGATACGTCGCGCGGTTCGCCATGCCGGAAGAAAATAACGCGGCTTATGACACCATTCGAGTACTCAGGCACAGCCATGCCGCGATGTCGCCGCGCCAAATCGCTGGGTTATCGGCAAAGCGAAGCGGTAGGTTGGTATCTTGGCGCCGGGCATAGGAGAATGTATGGAGTCTGGTGCTATAAAGCATCTGATAAGGACGGCGGCTGGATGTATGCTGTTCTTCGGCCTGGTCGCACCGCCGGTGGGGGGCGTAATCATGTTTCTGCTGATGACGTTCGGCAGCGGCGAGCTGGTGGAAATTGGCCGTCTCGAAGCCGGCGATATGCTGGGCATGATGGGGTTTATCGGGATTTTTTCTTACGCGATTGGTTTTTTGCCGGCCTGTTTGGTGGGGGCCATCGCGGGTATCGCACATCCCGGCATTCGTCGATTGCGGTGGTTTCTGCTGTTATGCGCGATACTATCCGCCATTGCTCCTGGTTTGCTGAATGCCGATCAGCGGATTTTTGGTACGATTGCGGTTTTGCCGGGTATGCTCGCTGGGTTTTTATGGTGGCGCCGGAGATTGCGCGATGCCCCCCATGAGGATGTTTTGCGCGGTACCCCATCGCCATAAGCAAATGAAAAGCCGGAGAGGGCGCGGGTAAGCGATTCCTGCCGAGAAAAAAGAACCGATTTGCCCGTGAATTACTGAACCGATGCATATAAAATCAACATTCCGCTTGCCTTTGCGTTGGCATTGTGAACAGTGCGCCCACAAAATAAGCAGTTGAAAGCGTTAGAGAACTTTTTGCTATTTCGGGGGGTTGCCAAGGTGGGGGGTTTAGTCCATAATGCAGTCCATCGATTCGGCAGTAACGAAATAAATTACTTAAGAATCAGATGATTAGGATAAGCGATTTCAACATCGCCAACCAAAAGAACAAAACGAAGTGGGTGAATCACCGGCTTTGGCCTGAAAAGGCAAACAGAATAAAGGCGCGTTAACAAAGCGGTTATGTAGCGGATTGCAAATCCGTCCAGTCCGGTTCGACTCCGGAACGCGCCTCCAACTTTCCCGAGCCCGGGTGGTGAAATCGGTAGACACAAGGGATTTAAAATCCCTCGGCTTATGGCTGTGCGGGTTCAAGTCCCGCCCCGGGTACCAGGGAATAAAAATACCGAATAATCAAAGCAATAAGTAGTAATGTCGTAACCGCCGAGAGGCGGTTTTTTTGTGCCTGAAAAATGCCAAGTGGCAGCAAAATGGCAGCGCGATGGCAGCAAAGATTTTCACCCCGCAGACCTTTCATGATCAGCTATGCGTCATTGACTTACACCCGACAGGTGCTAATATGTGCTTACGGTATACGCCATTGACGCATAGATGATGATATTTATAGAGACGCCAATCTTTACAGAGGATGTTTTGACGCTGCTCAGCGATGAAGAGTATCGCGAGTTTCAGCTTTATCTCGCTGAAAACCCAACCGCCGGTGATGTGATTAAAGAAACCGGCGGATTGCGTAAGGTGCGCTGGGCAAGCGGTGGCAAAGGTAAGCGGGGTGGAGTACGGGTAATTTATTATTACAAATTGTCCGAGTCTCAGATCCGATTGCTGGTCATCTACAAAAAGGGCATCAAAGATGATTTATCTGCTGATGAAAGGCGCGCCCTTCGCGCGTTGAATGAGAGGTGGTAACTATGGACGCTAAACTGTTCGATCGCTTGAAAGAAAGCATGACGCAAATGAATGAAATTATTGACGGTGAGCGCGCACCTTCTCGTGAGTTTCAGGTTAGTGCAGTGCAAGTTAAAACCATTCGTCAAGCGACGGGGTTATCTCAACCAGTTTTTGCTGCGCTAATTTCTGTCAGTGTCGGTACGCTCAAAAATTGGGAGCAGGGCAGACGTGAACCAACCGGCCCCGCCAAAGCGCTATTGCGTGCGATTGAGCGAGATCCGCAACATGTGCTGCCGGCACTATCTTCCAAGTGATAAAAACGCCCGCATTTGCGGGCGTTTTTGCATTGGATATTAGCCAAATACCAAGGCTGTTTGGCCGCCGCTTTGTGGGTGAGGTGGAACCGGGTTAACGTTATGCGGTTTTGAAATGACGCGGGTAAAGGTTTCGTGACTGACAAAGGTGCATCCACAATTGATGTTTGTGCACTGGTTGTAGCGCTCTTTGGTCGTATTGGTGATGTAGCTGGATGATCTGGTGTGTGCGGCTTGGCCGCATTCAGGACAATGCATCATGGCGGGGTTCTCCGTCATGTTCCCGGCTAAGGCCAGTATTGCTGGTAATTATGCACAAATACTGGCCGTTTGCATTATTCCATTTCCAGCTCGTCGATTTTTACCTCAAGATCCAGCGACGTCGTAAACCCGCTGCCGTTCAAACTGTGCGTTACTGTGACCAGCGTCCACTTTGCATCGTCGATCTCACGCTTAAAGCCTTTGACCGAGACGGGGGCTTCCGGGTAAAGCTCTGCACGGCCGCGCGCCAGCTGGATCGAGAAAGTGGCGACGCCGCGCTGTATCCGTTCCCAGTTGGCCTTTGCCGCGCGCTGGGCGTTGTATTTTGTCGCGTAGGTATGGCGTAACACCAGGACGTTTTCATCGCTGCCGACTAAATATTCCCCCTGTTTTTCTTCCTCAACCATTGGCTTTTTCTTACGGCGGCGCTTGACTTTGACCGGCTCGCTTTTCGCCGCTCGGGTGTTTAACCAGTTGGCTACGACTCCCGTATATGCCCCGCGATCGGTCAACGTGAATTGATGACTGTCGCCCGACTGGCGATTGATTAGCATTTCTGGGATCTGTTTGCCGTTGACGGTCTGATTTTGGCCTTGTTTGAAAAACAGCAGATTACCGTTCTTAACAGCGGCCACTGCGCCATTTTCTTTCGCTATGCGGGTGATGAAACTCCCGTCCGACTCGTTGGTCTGGTCGATGTGAGGAATGGCGATATCAGCCATATTTTTATTGATGACCGGCGTTAGCTTGTTGCGAGTGGCGATGGTTTTCACGATATCGCCCAGGGTTTTCTTATGATAGGAGTTGTCGCGCTGCACGTTTAGCGTTTGTCGAAAATCAGCGCTGCGTGCCGTGATCGTCAACTTATCCGGCGCGCCGGAATGCCCTATTTCATCCACCACAAACAGCCCTTTGTCGATCGTGCCGGTATCTTTCCAGCCGATAGCCACGGCGATGCTGACGCCGCGACGGGGTAGCATCAGGCTGCCGTCGCTGTCGTCAAGCTCGATCTCCAGCTGGTCAGCCTCAAAGCCCCGGTTATCGATCAGGGTCAAGCCAAGCAGTTTTTCTCTCACCTTCCCGGTAATATCGACGCCGTCGATTTTCAACGTAAAGGCCGGCGTATTGCTGCCGCCGATCTTGTCCAGGGTGTCGAGCAGGCTCATGATAAAAGCCCCCCGACAGTGTCAGATACCTGAGTGGCGAGGTCTTCAAATTGCTGGGATAAATCGCCGAACATATCTTTTAACCCTTCATCCGTGCGCTTCAGCGTGATGGTAAACTCAATGCGCCTGGCGGATCCGTCCTGAAAGAAAACGGTTTTGCTTCGGGTCAGACTCTCGATCACGAACATGCCATGAATCGCGCCACTGCCTTCAATAAGCGACCACGCCTTGCCTGTTTCCGCCATCAGCTGGATCGCCATTAGTGACACTCGGCCGCCGGTCAGTTCCGGCAATAGGACGCCGCTCAATGTGATCGTTTCATCGTCCGGCCCCAAAAACTGGCTTTGCGGTCGAAGCCCGACGCGGCTGTTTGTCGGGTGTCGCCATGACATTTGGTGCTGAAATTCCTGGTATGGAACGGTTTGCAGCATGAACACGAACATGCCTAATGCCATCATCATAATGATTATCCTCACTCGAAATCGTTGTAACTGCTGTTCACCTTGGCGCGCGCCTGCCGTTCTCTCGCGTCAAGTTGTCTGGCGACTTCCCGCGCGATATCCAACGCGCTCTGTCCTGGCTGCGGATTGATGGTTATTGGCGCGTGTATCTCGACAATCGGCGCATTGGTACGCTGATATGATGCGCTGCCGGCTGAACGATATTGGTTCCCGGCCAGGCTGTGTGGGTGTAGCGGGGCGTCCGCTGCTGTTGCACCATTCATGAACAGGGCGGCAACGGCGGCCATTGCTGCGGTGTTTCGGCGGCTGGTGACGTTTACCGGCCCGCTGACGATTTCCGGCCCATACTCTCCGACAATGCCGAATTTACCCAGCGGGATACGGCCGCCGTTGTCATGCTCTCCGGTGTAGCGATAGCGTATTGCATCAGCTGAATTTCCTGTCGGCCCTGGCGTCATCATGACACCAGCGCGGCGGGCTGCGGCGGCAACAGCCGGGTTTTCCTGCGCCAGTTTGCGCGTTTCTGCCGACCGCGCCTTGATTTCATCCAGCTTATCCAGCACCCACTTTATCGAGTCTATGAGCAGCCTCAGTGGGGTCATCGCTAATTCAATGCCTGCCGCCAGAAACTCGCCGAATTGCTTGCCAGCCGACGCGGCGTTGTCCAAACTTTCTTTTGTCGAGTTCACCGGCGTCAGCAAATCAGTGAACCAGCCCCATAGAGCCTTAACCTTGTCGCCGATCCAGGTGAAGACTGGCATTAATGGCGCAAAAGCCTCTTTGATTGGGGCCGTTGCATTTTTAAACCCTTCAACGACACCGCCAAGGAATGCCTTGATAGGCTTCCAGTATTTGTAAATCAGCAACCCTGCGCCAGCGATAGCTGCGGCGACTAAACCCAGCGGAACCAGCAGTGATCCAAACAGCCCCGACACGCCGGCCAGCGCAAAACGGAGGAAACGCAGTGGGGACGTTGCCACCCATGAGAAGACGCGGCCTATTTTTTGCATCCCTTGCGCAAGCCCTGGTAGCAACCTAATGCCCAGCACTTGCGCGCTGTGTCTTAACATAGCAAAAGGCCCAAGCAGTGCCGCAATAGCCAACATGAGAGCACCGCTCACTGTCGCCAGTATTGCCATGCCTGCCGCACCCAGAATGAAATATTTAGCAAATTTCGGGTGTTTATCAATGAAGGCTGAAACGCTTGTCAGAGCATTATTAATCAGTGACAGCCCTTTAACATACAAAGGCAATATATTTTGCCCAAGCTGCTTATAAAGGTCGCGCTTTTTCGCTTCAAGTATTAATTCCTGCCCTGGAGCCTGATTTTTCCCTTGATTAATGATTGTGTCGATATCCTGCACTTTTGTGCCGGCAAGCATTTGCTTTTTGATGTTTTCCCTTTGGTTGTACATCGTAGCAAATAAGTCTGACGCGGTTCTATTTGAAAATAGGTCGCTTATCTTTAACTGAATTCCTTCCTCGGATAGACCCGGATACCTTTTTTCAATGCGTGGTACAACCTCTTCCATTAAGTATTTAAACGGTGTGGCATTGAATTTATCTTGGTTTACCAGATTAAAATCTTTCACATGACCAGTTTTTGAATATGTAACATTATCGATAAGCCCGATTTTGTCCATTTCATCTTTGCTGCGCTCTTTAATGCGTTTGCTGATCCAGTTCTGGCGCGCTGAGTTTAGGGCGTTACCAGTTCTTTCACCGCCCATTTCTTGGATTAGGTGAGAGAATGCATAAAAATATTCGTCCCGGCTGATATCTTTTGCAGCTAGGCCGCCGGTTTTCATAAAGTCATTTGTATCTTTGGGCGTAACTATTGCCTGAGATACGGCAAACGCTTTTACAGATTCATTGATAAAGCTGGCGAACTGCTTTGGATCTTGAATTTCGTTGCGCAGCTCGGCGTTCTTCAGCATGGCATATGACAGCTCGCTGAAAGCATGGGTTTGTTCAGGGGTTAATAGCCCCTTAGCCCCCAACATGTTAATCGCCGTTTCAGCGCGTGCCAGTTGCACTGTGGCATCATGGGTATGGTGTTCATCGCGGGTGATGGCATAAGCCTCGCCGTATAACTTCATCAGCTCAGATTGGCTGTTACCGATCCCCGGATTGTTTTGAACGAAGCTCTGCGCATCCTGTATTTGCTTCTCCGTTACACCCTGCGCTCTAAATCGCTCAACGTGCTGATTATATACGGCAGATTCCGACAGCATGGGCTTGATGCCAGCAATAGCCATCCGGCCAGTGATCAGCATACCTGCGCCAGTGCCGGCCAATTGGTTGCGCACTCCCATCGCGTTTTGATATCGGGAACGAGCATCTGAAAGTCGTTTCTGCTGCTGCGCCTGCTGCTCCAATTTTCTCTGCTGTGCTTCTAATGCGCCGGTTGTCTTGCTGATATTGGCGCGCAGCGATCGCTGGGCCTCACCCAGCTGGTTAGTCGCCGTACCGCTGTTTTTCAGTGCGGTGCGCTGGTGTTGCAGTGACAGCCGGAGATCGGAATATTTTTGCTGAAGGCGGGCCGCTTCCTCCCTGGCTTTCTGAAATTGGCGCGCCTGCCTGGCCGTCGGGGTTTCCGTTGATTTCATGGCAATAGCCAGGCTGCGCGCTTTATCGCGGGCAGTGCTTAGCGCCTGCGAGGCGGCGGCTACCTGGGCTTTTGTCTTGCGGAAAGCGTCAATTTTCCCAGCCTGATTATCCAGCTGTTTTAATTGGTCTTTGGTGGCTTTAACAGAAGCGGCCAGCGCTTTATTGCTGGCCTGCATGGATTTAAACGGGCGGGTGACTTTATCGACCGCGCTCAGTAAAACCTGCAATCGGAGGTTTTTGTCACTCATCACTTGCCCCACTGCGGATTATGGCTTTATGCCGCCACTCCAGCAGCTCGGCCAGCGGCATTGAGTCGGTGACGGTCGGCGGCCAATGGAAGACGGCGGCAATATCCGCCGTCAGATCTTCTACTGTCAGCTGTTCAGGAAATCTGACCTGACCGAATTCGGTAAGAAAAAAATCGCCACAGCTTGCGACAGCTGATAAAGGTCAGCCGGATCGAGGTTGGCAACCTCGGCCGCCGTCAGGTTCGGCGTGGTGATGCGCGGCAATACCCTGATCAGGGAATCGACGTCGGTTTCGATCAGCGCCTGTAAACGGGTGCCGCGCAGCGCGCCGGAATTTGGCTTGTTGACGGTCACTTCGGTGATCTGCGTGGTGCCGCGCACGATCGGAACGTCAAGGGTGATCGGCTGGTTGGTCGCCAGTTCTGCGCCGTCTGTCGTCTGTTTTTCTTTCATCACGTTATCCTAATGATTGGTGCTGTTTAGGCGGCCCCTGCGGGCCGCATGAAATACCTGTCAGCAGGCGATTACAAGCCGATGGCGCGGCGGTGCTCCGCCAGGCGGTCAACGCCATCAATGATCTCGACCATGTTCACGGTGTCGATTTCCATCAGGACGCTGCCATCCCATGTCAGTTTGAAATAGGTATTCTTGGCGCTCAGCTTGGTCTGCGTGTTGTCGCCCTGCTTATAGTTGCCATGATCAAACTCGGAGAAACGCCCGCGCATGACCACTTCAACGGCAATGATCTCTGCGGTGTCGTCACGCTGGAACGAACCGGCAAAGCGCAGGAGTACGCCGTCAACCTTGGCGATCCCCCATTGCTTGTAAATCTGCGCCTCAATGCCGCCGAGGGTGATCTCGGCATCAAGTGCGCCATCATCCAGCCCCAGATCAACGCTGGCGCTGCCGTTCATGCCGCCGCCCCGGAATGCTTCCAGCTTGCGCGTTAGCTTCGGCAGGGTGATTTCTTCAATAACGCCCTGGTAGCTGTTGGCGTCATTGAACAGATTCAGGTACTTCAGTTTGCGTGGTAAGGCCATCGCGTCCCCCTTAACTGTTCACGTTCTGAGTGAAATTCATCAGATACTGATCGGTGATGCGCTGGCGCAGCAGCAGGTTTTCGAGCGGCGGCACAGGCGTGTAATCGTAATCCAGCACCAGCTTGCCGGATGCCAGGACGTCCTTATGGTTGGCCGCTTCATCAATCCAGCAATTTCCGTCAACGATGTAACCGCCGTTTTTCAGCTCGCGGAATTTGGCGTTGATGCCCTCGATAATGTCTTTTGCAAGGGAAGGGTGCAGCGGCTGATCTACTGCCCACATCTGCGCCTCGGCCATCGTGTCGGCCAGCACTTGCGCGGTGCGGGTGTAGTTTTCAAACTGGAACAGCGGATCATCGGAGCAGGTGCGCGACCCCCAGAAGCGAAATCCGTCTTTTCGGATCAGCGTGGTAACGTCGTTTTGGTTCAGCAGGTTGGCATCGGTGGCCGTATCCTGCAAATCCCAATAGACGTCGGCGCTGATACCGGTCACGCCGTTAACGCCGACGTTGGACAGGGTTTTGTGCCAGCCGACCTGCTGATCCAACTTGGCGCGCAGCCCGAGCGCGCGGGCTGTTGCAAACGCGGTTGCGGATGCATTGGTCGTGGTATCCCAGCTCAGGAAATCCGGCCAAATCAACATAGCTTCGCGCTGGCTGAAGTTTTTGCGGTAGTCGATCGCCTCGGATACCGTCTTGCAGCCATAGGCGCTGAGGTAGGCGAAGGCGCGGAGGCTTTGCGCCACGGCCAGCAATTCGGAGGCAACTGCCTCGTTATCATGGCCCGGCACACCCAGAATGCGGGGCTTAACGCCAAGCTGGCTTTGTGCGGCCAACAAGGCTTTTATGCCGGTTTTCTTGCCCTCGGTGGTCACGCCGCCGATGATATTGGTTGTCGTTTCGGCTTCGGTTTCGCCCTGGGCGACACGTACCACAACAGTGACGGGCTTTGCCTGATTGGCGATGGCATCCAGCGAGCGGGCGAGGGTGCCGGTTTCGCCGGCCTTGCCGCTGGCGGTCAGGACGTCGGTAATTAACACAGGGGTGTTTAACGGGAATGCTTTTGCGTCGGCGTCGTCACCGGTACAGACCATACCGACGATGGCGGTGCTGACAGTGGTGATGGTGCGGGTGCCTTCGTTGATTTCCTGCACGCGCACGCCGTGGTGATAGTCTTGAGCCATTAGGCGGATCTCCTGTAACGGTGTTCCCCTATGGTGGCGGCGGTGCGCGGTTAATGCATGCGGTGGGCTTTGTGTGGTGGCTGGCACAAGGTGGCGCGCCAATCAGCGCGGCAGGATGGATGGTGATTACAATGACGGTATTTGCCGTAAAAATAAAGCCCCTCATGGGGGCTTAGGCTACGCGGTGCCAAAGCATTTGCAGCTTATGGCGCTCGACGACGCTGATCGCCTGGCCCTGGCCGAGCGCTTCGGTTTGCGCCCAAACGGTATGAGCGTGCGCCGGCACAGTGACCTCGTGGATATGGTCTTCTGCCTCGCTGGTATAATTGCGTTTTCTGTGGCTGTCGTTATCGGAGCCAACGATATAATCGAAATCCCAAGGCTCACCGGGCGCATCCATCCCTCCCTGATGCTTGTGTCTGCCCGCCAGCGTTGTTTGCAGCGTCTGCGCCCCTTGCTCGCTTGTGCTTCCCGACACATTCAGCACCGACTGTGGCAGATTGGCTCGCGTGATGTTTACCGTATCGTTGCCGCCCAAAGTGCCGACGTCTGAACCGTCCGCTTTTGCCGTTCTGATCGTCAGGTGTTCGCCGGCATACTCCCATTTTGACCACGGCCATTTAGTGTTAGGGTTCACGTTCTGATTGAACAGGCGCGACGATCCGACGGGGTTGTCCTGCTCCCAGGCGTCACGGATTGCCGTTTTTACTGCGGCGGCGATCGCCTTGTTTACGCTTTCGCCCAGCTCGCCGATCGCTTCGTCCGTGTAGTCCTTGGCCGCGTCTTCCGCGCCCTTGACGTCCTCGGCGGTTGCCAAAATCACCGACGGATCGGCGATCAGCTCCACGTTTGCCGTGCTGCTGACCTTCAGTTGCATCCTGATTATCTGGAAGCGGCCCGAACCTTCTGCCAGCAGCGGCTTATACGTCTCCGGCATGTTGCCGACGGCGACGCATTCGCCATCGTCGGCATAAAGCGCCAGCTCACGCAGCCAGAAGCCGCCGATCTGCGGCGGCATGATCATTTCAGCTTCGATGACGCTGGCGTCACTGTCAGCGATCACCAGCTTATTCAGCTCACCGCGATACCGCTCACCGATCAGCCCGGCGTTGGCGGTGCTGGGCTGGGGTAGACGCCCGCCGCCGTCGCCGACGGCCATTTCCTTGATGGCTATCGGCGTGCCGGTAACAGCTGCATTTGCCAGCTTTTCTGCGCCGGCAGCGGTGATCACTGCGCTGTATTTTTTCTCGCTCACGCTCAGCCCTCCTAAATTCGGTCGTTGCCGCTCATTAAATGGTGATCCCGCGACGGCTGTAATACCCCTGGAAGTACTGGTAAATCTGCCTCAACTCTTCATCGCTCAGCGCACGGTCATAAATCAACGAAGCATAGTTAAGATGCGGTGCAGACCCTTCGGTGTAACTCTGGCCAATGAGGTACGTTCGCGCCGGGTTAGCGAACGACGTAACAGGAAAGTTTGGCATAAAGCTTTTTTCTTGGTCATTAGTCATATCCCCGGCTTTCAAACCATTACCCATGTCGCGCCCGTGGAAAAACATCGGGCTGCTGTCTGTACTGCGCGTACCAAAGGACACATTTAGTGCGCCGCTAAATGGGTTTCCACTGGCATCCGTTCCCTTGTAATGTGAGTACATATAGAGCGCGCATGGGACTGCTGCTTGCTGGGTTAGCAGCGATTTGCCAGTATCCGCGCTGCCAACATAGCTTGAAATTAAAAAGCACCGCGCGCCCGGACGTGGGCCGGTGTTGGTCGCAATGGCAATTAGAGTTGCTTTTTCGCTCGTAGGTACGCCGGTATCGATATAGTTACTGGTTGAGAACTCCACCGCTTCGCCTTTTTGCGTTGGGTTTCCGTGCGGTACTGCTGGCACGCCACCGGGGGCGAGGTTGGCCGCCAGATTTCCGCGACCAAATATGTTGGCATATTTCAGCCCGTCGGTACTGAATGGCGGATTCCAGCCGTCCGGCTTGGAAATAGACGCGCCGGCAACGTTTGATTTAATAACCATGACCATAATATTACTCTCCGATTTCAATCGGCATGCAGAATTGCACCGATGCGTTATTTAATGGGTAGGGTTTACCGACCAGCTCAGGAATATTTTCATCTGCATACTGGCCGCTCCCCGCTTGATATTCGTAATTAGCCAGCGATGCAAAATTGTCACTGTCAAAAACGTTACCGTTGCCGAAATGAGTCGTTCTATCGCCATACCAGAGTTTCGCCTCACCTGCCGGCAGCGCTGCTAGCGTGATTTTTATAATGGTATCGGCAGCAATTTCCACTGACTCGATCGGCACCGCGTTGCCAGTGCTGTCTGTGACACGGAAGCCTTTATCCGCGTACATCGTCGGTGCGCGTCCGACATATGACGGGCGGAATTGCAACGGCGGGCTGGGGACGTGATACAGCACATAGACCGCGCGGCCGATGCGGATGATGCGAATAGGGCCGAGCGGCTCCCATCCCTGGCCCTCGTTCAGCACGCGGTGCATGACTTTGGCGAATTGCATGTCCATCCAACGATAGCCGTTGCTTGTCAGGTGGCCGCCTTTATCCGGAAATGGATAAGTAGGCGTTGTAAGATAGGCGTTTGCGTTTTCTTTGCAGAATTCCCATTGCGCCATACCGATCGCCAAGTCGTATTTATCTACGGTATAACCGGCCCCGGTTTGATACATAAATACCGCTGGCGGGGATTTCTGTCCGGCAATGCCTTCTGCCATTTCGCTCGTCATATCATGGAATAAGACTTCCATTTTTTTCTTATATTCGTCTTTTGTCTGTACGCCGCCACGTGTGCCGTTATAGTTATATTCGCCCTGAATCCAAATTATCGCCGCAATTGAATAACTGGCGCTCAATTCATCGGCGATCGCTTTAACCTTCGTCACGGCCTGCAATGGACGCTGATACAGTTCAGGGTTGGCCCCCTTGGATAATTCTTCAATGGTGCGCCCATGTACGCCGGTACTGGAAACCACGAATCGCCGCGCCGGGTCGCGCTCCAGGCAGTTCTTTTGCAGCCACAGCTTGCGCAGGAAATTAGTCAACGCCGCGCCGCCTTCGCCTTCATTGCCTGCGTTTGGATCAAGTGCGGCAACCTGCGCATCTGTTAAAACGGTGCTGCCATCATCTGACTGCACCACCGCTCTCAGTGGCTTTAGGACTGCGCCACCCACCGGCACAAACTCGGCAGCCGTGCGGCTTTTCGGTCGCACGCTGTCGCCCAGCATCAGGTTGTCGTAGTTGTCTGTCGGTAATTTGCTGAGGGCGGGCCACCCCTGAAACTGAGTACCCAAGCTCTGGCTGTACATGAGCAGGTGATTCAGGGCAGACACAAGGCGCTGAATGTCAGCGTTGTAACGGTCGCGCACCGACTGCGAATAGGCTTTGTTCTGCGCATCATGCGCCACTAAATCGAACTCACTCACGCCGCCGCTGCCGGCGTTGAGCGGGTTGCCATCCAGATCGATATAGTCCCGAAAAAAGCCGTCCACGTCTTCAAGGCGTAGCCAGGCGTCCGACGTTTCGAGGGTGGAAAATTTGCCATGCCCCTGTAGCGCTTTTGGCGCTGTTACTCCATCTCGTCCGACGATTTCAACGACAAAATCATCCACGTCCTGATAAGTGATGCCGGGCCGATCGCCGACGTGGGTAATTTTCAGGTCGTCCAAAAATATACCCTGTGGCGATAACAGACTTTTAATCGTACCGAATGCGCCATTATCGAATAAGCGCCACACGGAGAAATAATCTTCATCAACCATATCAACCAGCAAATTACCGATTGCATCGTTTAAATAAAAATAATCCGTTATCTTTTTAACCAGTTCGCCAGACGGTAACGTTTTTCCCGTTGCCGTTGCGACGCCACCCATATTTTTATATTCGGCCAGCCATGCGTCGGTGCTTTCAATGCGCACGGAAAAACGCGCATTCAGCGGGATGCTACCGTCATTGATTTTTGCCTGTGCCTTTTCCACGTTATCGAACGGCTGTTCGCCGACGGATAATCCTTCAACCGCCTGTTTCAGATACTGCGTGCGGTTCGCCAGCTGCTGCGGCTGGATATTTGCAACGCCATCGCGGCCCCCGATCACTTTGTCGCCACGCTGGATTTGATAAACACTATCTACCCATTGGCCGCTTTCATTAATTTTCGTCATATCACTCCCCGGAATAGTGGTAGTCGCCGCTGAAACCCGCAACGCCGTTATATTTGATGCTGTCGTCCGGCTCGTAGTCGGCCGGATAAATGGTGACGATATCGCCGTCATGTACCGTAATGGCGGAGTAGATAACGCCAGTGACGGCGGTCGCAATGTTCAACTGGGCAATGTGGCGGCTAACCGGCCTGGCGTCGCCAATCAATCGCTCCAGCTCTCTGACGATTTCGTCAGTGATCCCGACGTCGTTCACGTCTATGGTTAGGCGGAACGTGCCGCGCGGATCGGCGACCTCCCACCACTCGGCGATCGACATTGAAAAACCCATTGCCTCAATGACACGCCGGATGGCGGCAATCGTCCCCTTTCGGCGATGTATGTAAAAGGCATCCGTCACGGCCTTGCGCTTCTCTGTCGCCGTCCATTTCTCGTCCCAGCGGTCTACCGAAAACGCCCAGGCCAGATAGGGCAAAAACTTTACCGGGCAGCGCGCCGGGTTCCACAGGTCACGCAGCGGCACGTTCAGATCGCTGATGCCGGCGCAAGCCTCCGCCGCGCGCCGCTCAAGCTGCGATGAACCAGGTGGTAACAGGCTATTCATCTGAACCGCCGATCCTGATGTGGTAATCGGTGCAGTTGGCGGCCTGGGTACGATCAAGCACCACGTCAGCAAGTGGAGCGGCAAGCTCAACGCGCTGCACGCCCTGGGTATGCAGGGCGGCATAGATGGCGGATAGCCGAATATCGCGGCCCAGCCGGCGCTGCTCGTTGATGTAGTTTTTTAGACGCAGCTCAGCATCGGCCATAATCGGCTCAATCGCCGGGCCGGGGTAAACGTAGAGCGTGGCATCAATTTGATAGTTAACAATTTTTGCAGACTGCACGGTCAGGCGGTCGGCCACCGGGCGGACTTCCTCGTCATTCAGCGCGGCGCTGACGGCGGCGAGCAGTTCCGGCGATGCCGTGCCGTCGCCGTCGCGGGATAGCACGCTGATGGTGACTTCTGCCGGCGCAGGGCTGATCGCCGAGGCGTCGGCGACTTTGCCGTCAGCGCTCTGCGCATGAAATTCATAGGCCCCGGTCGGGCCGGCGACGCTCATACCTTCGAATGCGGCGGGGACGCGCTGGCGCAGGTCGGCATCGCTTTCCATCGTCGGCGGTACGGGTGGGACAGCACCCGGATCACCCTGATCGATCACCAATCGTTTCACGTCGTTGTTTGCGGCTAGTTGGTCGAGGTCGCTGCTCATGGCGTAGGCCACCATTACGGCCTGCGCCGCCTCATTGACGCGCTGGCGCAACAACACTTCACGGTAGGCGGATTCTTGCAGGACTTTGACGATCGGCTCTGACTCATAGCCCAGCGTGCGGCGCACTGCTTCCCGTTCTTCCTCCGGGTACAGGCTGATCAATCGCTCTTTACGCGCATCAAAGAGCGTTTCATAGTCCAGCGCTTCAATGACATTGGGACGGGGTAGCTGACTCAGGTCAATCGTCGCCATTATTGCCCCCTGATCGGTAATGAGAATTGAATGCGGCCGGCGGTATCGGTTCGGTTTCCGACCAGGTCAACAACCATTTCCCCGTCCATGTTCGATGTGATGTTGACGGCGGTCAGGGATATGCGGTCTTCCCAGCGCAGCACCGCACCATAAACAGCGGCCATCATCTGAAGCCTAAGCGCCGGATTTTGCGGCTGGTCGATCAGGGCCGACAGCTGCGAGCCGTATTTGCGGCGCATGACGCGGCTACCGACGGGGGTGATCAAAATGTCGCTGACAGACTGGCGGATGTGGTCGATCTCGCTGATAGCCAGGCCGCTGTTACGGTTCATGCCGAGATACATCATGATGTTGGCCCCCCGGTGTTGCCGCCGCCGTTCTGCACGTTGCCGTGATAATGCAGATGGACGATCACGCCGTTGGAGTTAAAGCCTCCGCCGGTGTGGGTGATATTGCCGTACATCTCGCCGCCGTATTTCAGCAGCAGCGATCCGGCGATCAGCTTGTTGGTGCATTCCACGACGGGCGCATCTAGCGTGATCATCTGGCCGGCGGTAACGACGACGACGTTTGACGTGGCGCTGATTTTCTCAGCGGCCTGGATATCGGCGTATTTCATGCCGCGCGCCGTTAGCGTGCTGTTTTCCGGCTCGTACTCAATGACCGCGCCGTCGGGAAAATCAATGCGGACGGCGTCAGGTGAAGCGGATGGCGCAGGGTGCTGATCGGAGAACACAGCCGGCAGCACAAAACCGGTGGTCAGCTCACCGAAAATGCTCAACACGATCACTTGTTCGCCCACCGACGGGGCCGACCAGACGCGCACGCGGCCGGCGCGCAGCGTCAGCCAGTTCAACCAGTCGGTTTCATTCGCGCCGGTTAGTACGCGGCAAAGGCCTTTCGCCGTATCCACGTCGGACACGGTGCCGATGCGCACGATGTTAGCCAGGCGGCGGCGTAGTTCAGTGAGGATTGCATTCATACCGCCAGTGTGACGCGTGCGGGCGCGGGGGGCATGTGATGCGCCTTGTGTCAGCGATGGCACAAGGCGGCGGGGATGTGGTTATTTGGCTATGTGGGTCAGGGCCAGATCCTTGATCCATTCGATATCGTCGTCAGTAAAGCCGAGCAGTTGCCGGCGCTCATAACGCACTGTCGGGCCGTTCCGGCTGACTTTATCACGCAGGCCGTAATGGTGGACGGCGCACAAATTCGTCACGCCGGCGGCGAAGGTGACGGCGGCTTCATCGGGGCCGGATTCCGTTTTCATAAAGCGCGCGGTGCGCAGGCGCGTGAACATCTTGCGACGAATGCGGCCCTGTTTGTCCCGGCGCTTGTTCTTGCGCGGGACGTAGGGGGATCCGTCCGGGTTTTTTTGCTCTTGGATATGTTTTTGCTGGCGCTGGCGCAATTCTTTCGCCACCTGGCGGGTGAATACGCGCCGCGACTGCGGGGAAAGTTGCTGGAGCAAGACAGAAAGGGTGTCGTCCAGCGCCTGGAAATCGTCTAAGCGGCCCATGCTGCCACCTTCCGGCCCTGCATCCAGATCTCAAACTCGGTGACGTTGTTCGGCGGCGGTGGCGGTTCGTCGACGTGGCTGACGTGCAGCTTGCCGTTTTCCTCTTTGACGATCACGCGCTCCGTCAGTTTCAGATCAATGCTGATATCTCTCACCCCGTTATTCAAGAAATCCGCCTCGAAGGTGAAGCCGTCGCCGCGCTTGTCCGGGTTCGCCATAATGTCCGGCTGATTGGTGCGTAGCCAATGCAGAATAGGGACGATCAACAGATTGGCGTCGTCGGCGTAGTTGGTCACGATCATGTTGAGGGTGTATTGATACTCAAACGACAGCGACGGGGCGAAGGTGCTGTAAATCGTGCCCTTATCAATAAAAATACGCAGGAAATCAGGGTTTTCTCTGATGTGATTGACGGCGTCGCCCAGGGCGGCGCGCAGGGAGTCGGGTTTTAACATGGCAGTTCCTACGGTTGCGTCAGGCAGACGTCGCGAATGTAGTCTTGCAGCCCGGCGATCTGGCTATTGGCGGTTTCTATTCGCTTTCTGAGGGTGAAATAA
>Ga0153999_1000026_pt1 | contig 120117 bp, 94 predicted proteins | sample TSNC083MetaG_FD_104675 | JGI IMG/M metagenome (GOLD analysis project Ga0153999, IMG submission 104675) | Attine ant fungus gardens microbial communities from North Carolina, USA - TSNC083 MetaG | ecosystem: Host-associated > Fungi > Mycelium > Unclassified | place: USA: North Carolina, Lumber...
AGGATGAGGACCTCCGAAGGAGGTTTGAGCCGAGCGTAGCGAGACAACGTTGCTTCAGCAACGGCCCGGAGGGCGCTGCTCGAAGAGCAGAGTAATCCTCTCTCGCCGACCATATTTAAGAAAACCTGTCTGAAAAGACAGGTTTTTTTTCGTCTGTAGAAAAGTCATGGGCAGGCAAAAAAATTAGTGGTGTGCGGGCTTCAGGGAGCATACGCCTTCCGCAAAGACGCAAAACCGCCATCCCTGGCGAGCTCTGCGCGGGTGATTACGCACCTCATCCCTGTGGTGCGCCCGTTGCCGGGCCAACGCGTTGCGTTGTTCAAAAACGCTCCCGGCGTTTTTATCCGGGCGGCGCGATGCTTTGCTGCAGGCGTATGCTCCCTTCGCTTCACGTCTGGCAGACGCATTTGAAACTTACAGAAGCACTTCAGACGGCTGAAAGATTTAAACCCTGGGAATCTGACCGCAGCGCATAAACACAAGGCGGAGGGAACACGGGCAGAGGAGGAAAGCGTCCCACGCCAGGGACGGCGTGGGCCGAGCGTCCAGGGATGGTTTAAGCGCCTTTCCGATCTGCCCGTGTTCCCGAAGCAGATCTCGATCTTAACGCCACTCCCGCTTACCACATTTTGTTTTGTTGCCCTCCTCGCTGCCTTCCAGAAAGTTCCAGTAAACTCCATCCGCCGCGCATTTCGCTTACCCGCCGTTATTGTTACCCCTTTCCCGCTGTCAGGCCTTGCCCTGTAAGAGTTACGATCATAATTCGCGACACATTCTTCTTATGACCGAAAGCGGCAACATGCTGATTTCTTATGCTTCTTTCCCAGCATATTCCGCTGGTTGAACGTCATAACGCACGGTGAATCGTTCAGTTATTCAACATTTGCCGGTAAAAGTTTTAAGTTTTTTAGCGGTGAGAATCACTAGCGATAGAGCCGCTATCCAGCACAATGCACGGAATTCAGGCCAGCTACGCTGTGCATTGTATGGCTTTCAGACAGAAACGGTTTTTATTACCGTTGCATGCTATTCCTCACACTCTGTGTAAATAAGTAACCGTTGTATTGACGTTCTTTGCAACTGTTGACAAATTGATGCGTCAATAAACGCGCAGTTACGGAATTTTCTGAATGCACAATCTGCGTCAGAAAAAACATAAAAAACGCAGCGCGCGTTAACCACCTGTTCGGTGGTACGCCTGAACCGCATAAAAAAATCAGAGGTCGGGCAATACACACAACATCACATCACAATGGAGCAAAAGCATGATCAACTCCCTGGCTAAATCCGGGATGCTGAAGGTCGGTCTGAGCCTGATTGCTATGACTGTCGCCGCCGGTGTTCAGGCAAAAACCCTCGTTTACTGTTCTGAAGGTTCTCCGGAAGGCTTTAACCCGCAGTTGTTCACCTCGGGCACCACCTACGATGCCAGCTCACGTCAGATCTACAATCGACTGGTTGAGTTCACTATCGGCACCACCGAACTGCACGCTGCGCTGGCAGAGAAGTGGGATGTCAGTGAAGACGGTAAAACCTACACCTTCCACCTGCGTAAAGGTGTGAAGTGGCAGACCACCAAAGATTTCAAACCGACGCGCGACTTCAACGCGGATGATGTGGTGTTCACCTTTGAGCGCCAGCTGGATAAAAACAACGCCTACCACGGCGTCTCCGGCGGCAGCTACGAATACTTCGAAGGCATGGACATGCCGAAGCTGATCAGCAAAATCGAAAAAGTGGACGAGAATACCGTTCGCTTCGTGCTGACCCGCCCTGAATCGCCGTTCCTTGCTGACCTCGGCATGGACTTCGCCTCGATTCTGTCGAAAGAGTATGCAGACAACATGCTGAAAGCGGGCACCCCGCAAAACGTCGACCTGAACCCGGTCGGTACCGGCCCGTTCCAGCTGCTGCAGTATCAGAAAGATTCGCGCATCCTTTACAAAGCTAATCCGGATTACTGGGGCACCAAGCCAAAAATCGATCGCTTAGTCTTCTCCATTACCCCGGATGCGTCGGTGCGCTACGCCAAGCTGCAGAAGGGCGAATGTCAGGTCATGCCGTATCCAAATCCGGCTGACATTGCGCGTATGAAGCAGGACAAAAACATCAACCTGTATGAGCAGGCTGGCCTGAACGTCGGCTATCTGTCGTACAACGTTGAGAAAAAACCGCTGGATAACCTGAAAGTGCGTCAGGCACTGACCATGGCGGTCAACAAAAAAGCGATTATCGACGCCGTTTATCAGGGTGCAGGCCAGCCGGCTAAAAACCTGATCCCACCAACGATGTGGGGCTATAACGACGACGTAAAAGACTACGCCTACGATCCTGAGAAAGCCAAAGCGCTGCTGAAAGAAGCGGGCATGGCAGACGGTTTCTCCATCGACCTGTGGGCAATGCCGGTTCAGCGTCCGTACAACCCGAACGCTCGCCGCATGGCTGAGATGATTCAGAGCGACTGGGCGAAAATTGGCGTCAAAGCCAAAATCGTCACCTACGAGTGGGGCGAATATCTGAAGCGCGCCAAAGCGGGTGAGCACCAGACCGTCATGATGGGCTGGACTGGCGACAATGGGGATCCGGATAACTTCCTGGCCACCCTGTTCAGCTGCTCAGCGGCGAAAGATGGCTCTAACTACTCGCGCTGGTGTGATAAATCCTTCGAGGATCAGATTCAGCCCGCTCGCGCCACCGCCGATCAGGCGAAGCGTATCGAGTACTACAAGCAGGCTCAGGTTGTGATGCATGACCAGGCACCGGCGCTGATGATCGCGCACTCAACGGTATACGAACCGGTCAGCAAAAAAGTCTCCGGTTACAAAGTCGATCCGCTGGGCGGACACTACTTTGCTCAGGTAGACATTAAAGAATAATTGTCGCCTTTTCCGGGGCGGCTGCGCGTCGCCCCGGCTTTATCTCCCTGTTTTACTGGAAACGGTAGAGGCGCAGCCTGTCTGCGTCGCGGTCGGGCCTACCCGATCGTCAGATGTAAGCAATAACAACCCTCGCGGCGACGGTCGCGCGGACAAGAGAGAACCCGGATTATGCTGCAGTTCATACTCCGACGTCTGGGCCTTGTCATCCCAACGTTTATCGGTATTACATTACTCACCTTCGCGTTTGTTCACATGATCCCGGGCGATCCGGTGCTGATCATGGCTGGCGAGCGCGGTATTTCTCCTGAACGTCATGCACAGTTAATGGCGTTGTTAGGTCTGGATCAGCCGCTGTGGAAACAGTACCTGAACTACATTAACGGTGTATTACATGGCGACCTGGGCATTTCACTGAAGAGCCGCATCCCTGTCTGGGATGAGTTTGTTCCGCGCTTCAAAGCGACGCTGGAACTTGGCATCTGCGCCATGATATTTGCCGTGGCCATTGGTATCCCGGTTGGGGTGCTGGCGGCGGTAAAACGCGGTTCAATTTTCGATCACACCGCTGTGGGCATCTCACTGACCGGCTACTCCATGCCAATCTTCTGGTGGGGCATCATGCTGATCATGCTGGTCTCGGTGCAGCTCAACCTGACACCGGTTTCCGGACGGGTCGGCGACACCGTCTTCCTGGATGACAGCATGCCGCTGACCGGCTTTATGCTGATCGACACCTTCTTCTGGGGTGAGCCGGGCGACTTCCACGATGCGGTGATGCACATGATCCTGCCCGCCATCGTGCTCGGCACCATTCCGCTGGCGGTCATTGTACGAATGACGCGTTCGGCAATGCTCGAAGTACTGGGTGAAGATTACATCCGTACGGCGCGCGCCAAAGGCCTGACACGGATGCGCGTAATCGTGGTGCATGCACTGCGTAACGCCATGCTGCCGGTGGTGACGGTCATCGGCCTGCAGGTCGGCACGTTGCTGGCCGGGGCGATTCTGACCGAAACCATCTTCTCGTGGCCGGGTCTGGGGCGCTGGCTGATTGAAGCGTTGCAGCGCCGTGACTATCCGGTGGTGCAGGGCGGTGTGCTGCTGACCGCGGTACTGATTATTGTGGTCAACCTGCTGGTTGATCTGCTGTATGGCGTGGTTAACCCGCGCATACGTCACAAGAAATAAGGGGGCATCATGTCTGTTGTTGATCCCGGCAGCGTTACCGTTGCACCCAAGCCGATGACCCCATTCCAGGAATTCTGGCACTACTTCAAACGTAACAAAGGCGCCGTCGTGGGCCTGGTCTACATCATCATTGTATTGCTGTGTGCCATTTTTGCCGATGTGCTGGCCCCGCATGCGCCTGCTGAGCAGTTCCGCGATGCGCTGCTGCATCCGCCGGTCTGGCAGGAGGGCGGTAACTGGAGCTACATTCTGGGCACCGACGACGTGGGCCGCGATGTGCTGTCGCGTCTGATGTACGGTGCGCGCCTGTCGCTGCTGGTCGGCTGTCTGGTGGTGGTGCTGTCGCTGATTTTCGGCGTGATCTTCGGCCTGCTGGCCGGTTATCTCGGCGGCGTGGTCGATGCCATCATCATGCGCGTGGTCGATATCATGCTGGCATTGCCAAGCCTGCTGCTGGCGCTGGTGCTGGTCGCCATCTTTGGCCCCTCGATCGTTAACGCCTCTATCGCGCTGACCTTTGTGGCGCTGCCGCACTATATCCGTCTGACCCGCGCGGCGGTGCTGGTGGAAGTGAACCGCGACTATGTGACCGCCTCCGGCGTGGCCGGTGCCGGTATGCTGCGCCAGATGTTTGTGAATATTCTGCCTAACTGCCTTGCACCGCTGATCGTGCAGGCGTCATTAGGTTTCTCCAACGCCATTCTCGATATGGCGGCGTTGGGCTTTCTCGGTATGGGTGCGCAACCGCCAACGCCGGAGTGGGGCACCATGCTCTCCGACGTTCTGCAGTATGCGCAAAGTGCCTGGTGGGTCGTGACCTTCCCTGGATTGGTCATTCTGCTTACCGTGCTGGCATTTAACCTGATGGGCGACGGTTTGCGTGATGCCCTCGACCCGAAACTCAAGCAGTAAAGAGGCACCGAGATGGCGTTATTAAATGTAGACAAACTATCGGTGCATTTCGGCGACGATAAAGCACCGTTCCGTGCGGTTGACCGCATCAGTTATCAGGTTGAGCAGGGCCAGGTCGTCGGTATCGTAGGCGAGTCCGGCTCCGGTAAATCGGTCAGTTCACTGGCGATCATGGGGCTGATCGACTTCCCCGGCAAAGTGATGGCGGAGAAGCTGGAGTTCAACCAGCGCGATCTGAAACGCATCTCTGAACGCGAGCGCCGCCAGCTGGTGGGCGCTGAAGTGGCGATGATTTTTCAGGACCCGATGACCAGCCTGAATCCCTGCTACACCGTGGGCTTCCAGATTATGGAAGCGATCAAGGTGCATCAGGGCGGCAACAAACGCACCCGGCGTCAGCGGGCAATCGACCTGCTGAATCAGGTCGGCATTCCCGATCCGGCGTCACGGCTTGATGTCTATCCGCACCAGCTGTCGGGCGGTATGAGCCAGCGTGTGATGATTGCCATGGCGATCGCCTGCCGGCCTAAGCTGCTGATCGCCGATGAGCCGACGACGGCGCTCGACGTGACCATTCAGGCGCAGATTATTGAACTGCTGCTGGATCTGCAGCGGCAGGAGAACATGGCGCTGATCCTGATCACGCACGATCTGGCGTTAGTGGCAGAAGCGGCGCACCACATTATCGTGATGTATGCCGGACAGGTTGTGGAGAGCGGGAAAGCGACCGATATCTTCAAAGCGCCGCGCCATCCTTATACCCAGGCGCTGCTGCGCGCGCTGCCGGAGTTTGCGGCTGATAAAGCGCGTCTGGCGTCACTGCCTGGCGTAGTGCCGGGCAAATATGACCGCCCGGCTGGCTGTCTGCTTAACCCACGCTGCCCCTATGCGACTGACCTTTGTCGCCAGGAAGAACCGGAACTGCGCACCATTCCAGGACGTCAGTCCAAGTGTCACTATCCTCTGGATGATGCCGGGAGACCCACTTATGAGTCATGAAACCACGAAAGATCAGTTCCTGCTGCAGGCGATTGATCTGAAAAAACACTACCCGGTGAAGAAGGGGCTGTTTGGTCAGGAGCGTCTGGTCAAAGCGCTGGATGGCGTCTCTTTTAATCTGGAGCGCGGCAAAACGCTGGCGGTCGTCGGCGAGTCAGGCTGTGGTAAATCCACGCTGGGCCGGTTGCTGACGATGATTGAAACCCCGACAGAAGGGCAGCTTTACTGGCACGGTCAGGATCTGCTGAAGCACGATCCCCAGGCGCAGAAGCTGCGTCGTCAGAAAATCCAGATCGTATTCCAGAACCCGTATGGCTCACTCAATCCGCGTAAAAAAGTAAGCCAGATTCTGGAGGAGCCACTGGTCATCAATACCCAGCTGACCAAAGCGGAACGCCGCGAGAAGACGCTGGAGATGATGGCGAAAGTGGGCCTGAAAACCGAGCATTACGATCGCTACCCGCACATGTTCTCAGGCGGTCAGCGTCAGCGTATCGCCATCGCGCGTGGGCTGATGCTCGATCCGGACGTGCTGATTGCCGATGAGCCGGTTTCGGCGCTCGATGTTTCGGTGCGTGCTCAGGTGCTGAACCTGATGATGGATCTGCAGCAGGATATGGGTCTCTCCTACGTCTTTATCTCGCACGATTTGTCGGTAGTAGAGCACATTGCCGATGAGGTGATGGTGATGTATCTCGGCCGTTGCGTCGAGAAGGGCAGTAAAGAGGCGATTTTTGCCAACCCGCGCCATCCTTATACCCAGGCTTTGCTGTCAGCGACGCCGCGTCTGAATCCGGACGACCGTCGTGAGCGTATTAAGCTGACCGGCGAGCTGCCCAGCCCGCTTAATCCGCCGCCAGGCTGTGCTTTCAATGCACGCTGCCACCGACGTTTTGGCACCTGCGTGCAGTTACAGCCGAAGCTGAAAAACTACAGTGGTCAGGAGATTGCCTGCTTCGCGGTTGATCAGGATGAGAACCAGCCGGTGGGTGTGGCAGAAAAGGTCAGCTGAGGATTGGCGGCTCAGGCCGTTGATTCAGTGATAGCTCAGGGAGCATACGCCCTTCGCAAAGACGCAAAACGCCTCCGTAGCCCGCGTTGCTTTGCTCCAGGCGTATGCTTCCCTCTCCTGAAGAGGGTTAACCATCTGTGCTTCTGATTGGGTAGTGCCATACTCCCTGCGTCCTCACTTCTCTTCTCAGCCAAAGGCGCCTTTCTGGCGCTTTTTTTTATCTCAATTCCGCTGTAAACCAGCACCGCTGGCGGACCAGCCATCACGTTTCGGTTATTTCCCGTCTTTTTCCGTTATCAGATTTAACCTGTTTTTCTGCTGGCAATATTCGCAGCGAAAAAAGATAAACACTCCCCATCCCTTATGACAGCGATCAGGCTTTTTTGCGCCTGCGGCAGCCCGATTGCGGCTTAACATTGCGCTTATCGTATCCCGCCTGGTTGTGCCAGTGGTTGTCAGAGCGGCTAAGTCTTAAAAATTATTGAAACATCGCAGATTAATTTAACTTAAACATCACTTATTAATTATAGGGGTTAATCATCTTATATTGGCTTTATTCCGCTGTAAGTGAATCTTTATGATTAAACTATTTTATTGAATCTGCTTTATTTGTAATCAGGTTTTTCTGACTGACATTAAAGGGATGTGTTATATTCCAGGAAAATTCCTCCCTTGTTGCAGGCCACGGCCAATGAAGAATAATTACGATGATTTGCAGCGTTTTAAAGAGAAAACGCAAACGCTCGACATCGACTTTAAAGATATGTCTGGTCAGGCGCAGGAAGCGGCGGAACACAGTAAATGGGCTTTGATTCGCCAGCTGGCGAAAGAGGACCATCAGACTTCACTAGGTGGCGGTCAGCGAATCGACCTGCCGCAGCCTCAGCCGCTGCGCGGGGATGAATTCACCGCGCCACCGCCTGAGGCACCGGCAAGGCCCGCCACACTCAGTGCGCAACCGACGACATCAGCCCGCAGCTCAATTCTCGATAGTCTGTCAGGTAGCAGCCTGCCCGCAGCCCGCACGGCTGAACGTGACCCTTCATCACTGTTTCCGCCACCGCCGCCGCCGCAAAAACGGGTTGCGGCTGAGCCTGTTGCTGTATCACATCCTGAGCCCGTCCGGCCCGCCATGGCGGCGAATTTAAAGGCCGCCCTCACGCCTGTCACACCCCATTCTGAACCGGAACGGTTTAGTGCCTTGTTCCGCTCGCGTGACAGCGAACCGTCGAATCTGCCGAAAGAAACTTTACTCAAACCGTTACTGGAGAAGATTGCGCTATGCCGTTAGTTTGTGTGTGCTCGCCGAAGGGAGGCGTGGGGAAAACCACGCTGGCGGCGAATCTGGCCTGGAGTCTGGCGCGTTCCGGTAGCAAAGTTCTGGCTATTGATTTTGATGTGCAGAATGCACTGCGTCTTCACTTTGGCGTGCCGCTGCATGATGGTCGCGGATTTGTGGCGCGCTCAGAAGAGCAGGCGGACTGGAGCCAGTCGATCCTCACCACTGGCGGCAATATCTTTGTCCTGCCTTATGGCGATGTCACCGAGCCACAGCGCGAACGGTTCGAAGAGAACCTGATGAAAGATCCCCACTTTATTAAGCGTGGTCTGGATACGGTACTTAATTATCCCGGTCTGGTCATTGTCGCTGATTTTCCGCCTGGTCCGGGCCCGGCCCTTAAAGCAATGACGGCGCTGGCCGATATGCATTTAGTGGTGATGTTAGCGGATACCGCCTCTGTGTCTTTATTACCGCAGATTGAAGAGAACCGGATGACCGGGAAACCGCTCAATAATAAGCAGGGACACTATTTTATCCTGAACCAGTGCGATAATCGCCGGAATATTAATCGCGATGTCACTGCATTTATGCAGCAGCGTCTGGGCGATAATTTACTGGGCGTGGTTCACCGTGATGAAAGTGTGGGTGAAGCCAATGCTTCCCAGCAGTCCGTATATGATTTCAGTCCTGCCTCAGCAGCGGCATTTGATATTGAACTGATCGCCAAACGGGTCAGCAGCATTCTGAATATCACCGTGGGAAATGGCGAAGTTCAGGCTTCCATCCGCACAAATCATTTTTAGTCGGCTACTGCAGGCGACTGACTTACACAGCTCTTCTCAGGGTGAATCATGAGTAAAATCGGGTTTTACCTGCTGCTGCTGGTGCTTGCACCCGTTGCCGCGGTGATCATCATTACGCCAATGGACAGCCAGAAACAGTATATTTTTGGTCTGATCAGCATCGGCATGATGTTTTTATTGGGTTTCAGCAAGAGCCGAAAAATAACCGTGGTGATGGTGATTCTCTCTGCCCTGATGTCCAGCCGGTATATCTGGTGGCGCACCACTGAGACGCTGCACTTTAATTCCGAAGTCGAGGCGATATTAGGGATTGGCTTATATCTGGCGGAGCTTTACGTCTGGCTGATCTTAATTCTCGGCTTCCTGCAAACCACCTGGCCATTAAAGCGCACCATTGAGCCGTTGCCGGACGATACTCGTCTGTGGCCGACGGTCGATATTTATGTGCCGTCTTACAATGAAAGCCTGGATGTGGTGCGCGATACCGTGCTGGCGGCGCAGTGTATCGACTACCCGCGTGACAAACTCAAAATCTATCTGCTGGATGATGGCAAACGCAGCGAATTTGCCCGCTTTGCGGCGGATGTCGGGGTCGGGTATATCACCCGCGACGACAACAAACATGCCAAAGCGGGTAACCTCAACCATGCGATGAAAATCACCAAAGGTGAGCTGATTTGCATCTTCGACTGCGACCACGTGGCAACCCGCACTTTCCTGCAGGCGACGGTGGGACCGTTTCTGAAAGATCCGAAGCTGGCGCTGTTGCAGACGCCGCACTACTTCTATTCGCCCGATCCCTTTGAGCGCAACCTGCGCGCTGCGCGCAGCATTCCCAACGAAGGCGCGCTGTTTTATGGCCCGGTGCAGCAGGGTAACGATAACTGGAACGCCACCTTCTTCTGCGGCTCCTGTGCGGTAATCCGTCGTTCGGCGCTGGAAGAGATTGGCGGCTTTGCCGTTGAAACGGTCACTGAAGATGCACACACCGCCCTGAAAATGCAGCGCCTGGGCTGGGGTTCAGCGTTCCTGTCGATCCCGCTGGCGGCCGGTCTGGCGACCGAACGTCTGGGTCTGCACATCATCCAGCGAACCCGCTGGGCGCGCGGCATGACGCAGATTTTCCGCGTCGATAATCCGCTGTTTGGTCGTGGCCTGAAGTGGCAGCAGCGTCTTTGCTACCTCAACGCCATGCTCCACTTCCAGTTCGGCCTGCCACGCGTCGCCTTCCTGACCGCGCCGCTGGCTTACCTGCTGTTTAATCTGAATATTATTCACTCGTCGGCGTCGCTGATTTTTGCCTATGTGCTGCCGCACCTGGTGATGTCGCTTTACGTTAACTCGCGCATGAATGGCCGCTTCCGTTACACCTTCTGGGGTGAGATTTATGAGACGGTAATGTGCTTCCATCTGGTGATCCCGACCATCCTGACGCTGCTGTCGCCGAAACATGGCAAGTTTAACGTGACCGATAAAGGCGGCGTGCTTGATCAGGGCTTCTTCGATTTCCACATCGTGCGTCCGCACGTCATTGTGGCGCTGCTGCTGGGCATCGGGATTGTCGCGGGCGTGGTACGTGCGGTGATGCATGACTATTTTGGCGTCGACCCTTACGTTATTGCGCTTAACGTCGGCTGGGCGATTTTCAGCCTGATCATTCTGATGGCGGCGATTGCCGTTGCGCGCGAAACCAAACAGGTGCGTAAAACCATCCGCGTTGACGTACAAATCCCGGCGATTATTCACTACGCCAGCGGCATTTCATCACGCACCCTGACCAGCAACCTGTCGATGGGCGGTGCGCAACTTGATGCGCCGGATGGTCGTCATGAAACGGATGAAATTGAAGAGATTGATCTGTTGCTGAAATCCGGCGCGATTACCATCCCGGTGAGTAAGATTTCCGGCGATGACGAGAGCATCCGCCTGCGCTTTGAGGCGATGCCGCTGGCGCGCCGTCGCGAACTGGTGCGTGTGGTACTGGCGCGTGCGGATGCCTGGATCCAGCCGGAATATAAGCAGGACAACCCGCTGATTTCGCTGGGCACCATTATCCGCACCGTATTTGAGCTGTTCTGGCTGACCTGGAAAGGTCGCCACGATAAACGTAAAAAAGTCGACCCGGTTGCCGCGGCGGCGAAAGAGGATGGCGCGGCATGAAGATCCTGACGCACACGTTGCTGGCCAGTTCACTGACCGCCGCGTTATGGCTGACGCCCGCTGGCGCGGAAACGCCGACAGCGATTGATAACAGCAGTGCCGCGCCGGTAAACAGCGCGGCACCGATGTCACCTGAGGCTGCTGCAACCCGCCAGCCAGCGGGTGCCGCCGTCAGTGCGCCGGTAAACAGCGCGGCTCCGGCGTCGTCTGAGGCCGCTGGATCCTCACAATCTGCTAATGCCGCCGTCAGTGCGCCGGTAAACAGCGCGGCTCCGGCATCGTCTGATGCCGCTGGAACCTCACAATCTGCTAATGCCGCCGTCAGTGCGCCGGTAAACAGTGCGGCTCCGGCATCGCCTGAGGCTGCTGCAACCACACAGTCAGCCAATGCCACTGTCAGTGTGCCAGCGGAAAACCAGGCGCCGGCCAGCGGTGCGGCTCCGGCGGCGACGCCTGCAATGCCTGTTAATAATGCTGCCACACCGGATGCCGGTTCAGCGCAGGTGACGGCCCCGGTGAGTGTTGGCGGGTCAGCAACGCCGTCAGTGCCATCCGCGGCCCAGCCCGCAGAATCTGTACCGGCCTCTGCGTCACAGAGTGCAGTACCGGATGCCTCACAGACATCTGCGACCCCATCTTATGCTCCGGCTGCAGAAGCCGCCGCCGCACCTCAGGCGTCAGTAACCGGTGAAGCTTCACCCGCCGCGCCAGCCACCGCACCGGTGACGAGCAGCGGCGCAGTGACGCAGGACAGCAGTGCGCTCTCCGCGGTGCCGCTGCCGCAGGGGCTGAGCAGTGCCGATCCCGCGCTGGAAGCGGCCGCCAGTGCGCTGCCCTACGCGCCAGGCCAGACGACTGCGCCGGTTGCAGAACCGCAGATGCCGATTACGGCGGCTATCAATCAGCCGATCAGCAGCGTCATCTCCGTAGCCCAGATGGGCCAGTCGCGCGGTATCACGCTGACCGGCGGCCAGTTACAGTCGGGCATCACCTTTACCCTGCCCGGCGATGAAGTGATTACCAATGCGCGACTGAATCTGACGCTGCGCGTCTCAGCCGCGCTGGCGGCACGCAATACTTCGCTGCAGCTGATGCTGAATGGTCAGCCGCTCGGTACGCTGCCGCTGGGTGCTACGGACAGCGACGTCAGTGATTATGAGCTGGATATTCCGGCGGCGATGGTGGTGTCGAACAACAACCTCAGTTTTAAAATCAACGATGCGGACAAGCTGCTGTGTGAGAAAGAGAGCGCGCAGCAGTATCAGGTCACCATTCTGCCGAATACCGCGCTGCACCTTGAAGGGCAGAAGCTTAATATCGGTACGCGCCTGCGCAACTTCCCGCGTCCTTTCCTGGATCCGCAGCGGATGACGGCGTCCACCATCACGATGGGCTTTGCCAGTAACGTCTCACCTGATGCGGTCAGCGCGGCGGCACTGGTCGCTTCCTGGCTTGGCATTCAGAGTGATTATCGCGGCATCCGGTTCCCGGTGGTGCGCGGCGAACTGCCGGAAAACAACGGCATCCTGTTTGGTCATCCTGGCGATCGAATCGGCACCCTGACGTTCCCGGCCAGTCATGGCCCGATGCTGCAGGTGGTGGATAACCCCAGTAACCCGGTTTACAAATTACTGCTGGTCAGTGGTAACAATGACGATCAGCTGCGTCAGGCGGCGAACCGTCTGACAACCCAGCCATTCACCACCGATGAGAGCCAGCTGCAGGTTCCTGTACAGACCATTGGCAACCGCAAACCTTACGATGCGCCACGCTGGATTAACACTGACCGCCCGGTCCGCCTGAGCGAACTGCTGCGTAAAGATCAGAGCCTGACCAGCAGCGGCATCTGGCATGACGCGCTGCGGGTTAACTTCCGTGCCGCGCCGGATCTGTTCCTGTGGGATGGCGACACGGTGCCGGTTAATCTGCACTATCGCTTCCCGTCTGAAAGCTGGATTGATGAGGACAACTCGTTCCTTAACGTCATGCTCAACGGCACCTTCCTGCGCAACCTGACGGTGAACAAGGTCGGTCTGCTGGAGAACGCCTGGCATCGTTTAGGCGGTGATGCGCGTCAGGAGCAGTATCAGCTGAATCTCGAGCCCTATCTGATCTATGGCGATAACCAGCTGGCGCTCTACTTCAATATCAAACCGCGCGCCGATGCGCCCTGCGGTGTGCTCCTGAATAACAACATCAAGAGTCGGATTGAAGAGGACTCGTGGATCGATCTGAGCCATACCCGCCACTTCAGCATGTTGCCGAACCTCTCTTACTTTGTCGGTGCCTCGTTCCCGTTCTCGCGGCTGGCTGACTTCGGCCAGACCACGCTGTTGCTGCCGGAAACACCCAGTAATGCCGAGCTGTCGACGCTGCTGGATCTGGCGGCGCGGGCCGGAACCGCGACCGGCGTAGCGCTGACGCAGAATCAGGTGCTGTTTGGTCTGCCCACTGGCGGCACCCATCTGGCGCGCATCCAGCAGAGCGATCTGCTGGCAGTCAGCACCACCGGCAACAGCGCTTTCAATCAGGCGATGCTGGCGGCGTCACCTTATGATGCCACCAGCAGTACCTTTGGGGTGAAAGAGCCGGACACGCTGGAAAAATTACGCGGCTGGCTGACCGGCGACTGGAGTCGTCAGCAGCTGGATGCAGATCGTTACTTCTCTTCCAACGAAGCGTGGCGGGGCTTTCTCAGCTACCGGTCGCCGTGGAATCGCGATCGGCTGGTGGTGATGACGGTGGCAACCAGCGACGATCAGCTGCTGCGACTGCACAACGATTTAAGTTCGGCGCAGATTAACGCCGCAGTGCGTGGCGACACCGCGATTATCACCGATGAAAACGGCATTCGTAGTTTCCGCGTCGGTGCACAGTTCCCCAGCGGCGAGATGCCCTGGTACATGATGGTGGTTTGGTATGCCAACCAGCACTCGGTGCTGCTGGCGGTGGCGGCGATGCTGCTCTCTGCGCTGGTGGGCAGTGCGGCCTGGGTGATGCTGAAGCGTCATGCCTGGCGGCGTCTGAACCCAAAGCAGAGCCATGATTCCGGCAGGAAGTAAGGACAATAATAATGAAAAAAAATCTGTTAAGTGCCGGTATCCGTAAAGCGTTACTGCTGGGAGGCGCGCTGGCTCTGTCGCCGCCGCTGCTGGCGGCGGAAAGCGCTAATCCGGCGTTGCAGGCCCTGTTCGATCAGGCTTCCTACTGGCATCAGAAAGCGCATGACGACCTGGCGAAAGCCTCGCTGCAAAAGGTGCTGATGGTTGAACCCGGCAACACTCAGGCGCTTTATCTGCTGGCCCTCTATTCACAGCAGGGTGGCGACACGGCTGCCGCAATGGAGTATCGCGCCCGTCTCAGCCAGGTTTCCCCCAGCGATCCGCACCTGAGCGAGCTGGATAATGCGCGCCAGATGCAGACCATTCCGCAGGCGCAGCTTTCGCTGGCGCGTCAGCAGGCGCGCAGCGGCAACATTCCGGCGGCGTTACAGACCTGGCGCAACACCTTCAGCGGTAATGAGCCGCCACCGAGCGTCGCGGCAGAATATTATCTTACGATGGCGGGTGACCGTACGCTGCTGCCGCAGGCGGTTGAGGCGCTGCGGCAGTTTGCGGCTCAGCATCCGCAGGACACCGGCGCACGGCTGGCGCTGGGTAAGGCGCTGACTTATCAGGAACCGACCCGTCGCGAAGGCATTGAGGTGCTGAGTTCGCTGGCGAGTGGTAATCAGGATGCCGATCGTTCACTGCGCCAGGCGCTGCTGTGGCTCGGTCCGCAGCCGTCAGACGCGGCCCTCTATCAGACCTGGCAGCAGCGTCATCCGCAGGACTCGGCCGTCATCGACTACTACCGTAAAAATGTCGGTGGCGCAGAAAAAGGAGCCGGATTCAGTGCGCTGAACAGCGGTGACGTCGGCGGAGCACAGACCAGCTTTGAAAAAGTGCTGGGAGCCAATCCCCAGGATGCCGATGCGCTAGCGGGCATGGGCTATGTGGCCCAGCGAGCCGGACGTTATCAGGAAGCGGCTGATTATCTGCAACGCTCTGCTCAGCAGGGCGGCGATCAGGGTTCCTCACGCCAGCAGCAGGCCGACGATGCCCGCTTTTATGCGCAGCTGGCCAGCGCGCAGCAGGCGCTGAAAAACGGCGACAGCGCGCAGGCGCTGACCTTAAGCGAACCGCTGGTCCAGGCTGACGGTGAAAAAGGGCTGGCCGCCAGGCTGTTCCGCGCCGACGTGTTGCGCCGCACCAATCAGCCTGAGCAGGCGGAGCAGATCTATCGCACCATTCTGCAAAGTGATGCGGATAACCGCAGCGCCAAAGAAGGGCTGTTCTACGTTCTGCGTCAGCAGAATCGCAGTGCCGAAGCCAGTACGCTGCTGGGGGCACTGCCCGACAGCGTGCGTCAGAGCGTCACGCCACGGGCCAATGAAGCGGATGCGCTGCGTCAGCAGGCGAAGCGTCAGCTGGCGGCCGGTAACAACGCCGCTGCTATCGCGACGCTGCAGCAGGGTATTCAGCGCTATCCCTCTGATGGCTGGCTGCGGCTCGATTTAGCCCGGCTCTATCGTCAGCAGGGCGATACGCTGCTGGCGGCCAACGTGATGCAGCCGGTGATGCGCAACGGGGCCAGCACCAGCGAACTCTATGCCGGTGCGCTGAACGCCAGCGAAAGCGGTGGCTGGCAGCAGGCCAGCGCGTTGCTGGCGCGCATTCCTGCCAATGCGCAGACGGCGGCGATGCGTGAACTGGCGCAGCGGGTGAATTTCAATCTGCAGATGAGCACCGCCGATCAGTACCTGGCGCAGGGCGCGACGGCCGCCGCCGCCAATACCCTGAAAGCGCTCACGGTCACGCCGCCCGCTAATCCGGTGGATGCCGGAAACCTGGCGCAGAAGCTGGCAAAGGCGGGCGATCTCAGCAGCGCGGTGTCGGTGGTGCGGACGAACCTGCAGCGTGGCGTGCAGGGCAATGCGGGCGATTATGCCGCGCAGATGGCGGTGCTGAATCAGGCGGGCCTCGGCAGTGAGGCGCAGCGCTTCCTCAGCAACCCGGAGCTGCAGGCGCGCAGTACCCCGACCCAGCTCGCCGGTATCCGCAACGGTTATCTGATTAACGAAGTGGATCGCCTGCGGCAGCAGCGTCAGTACGCGGTGGCTTATGACAAGCTGATTGGCGCGCTGCAGCAGGATCCGCAGAACCGCGATCTGATGTTCGCGATGGCCCGTCTCTATCAGGACGGCAAGATGAACCGGGATGCGGGCGTAGTCTATGACTACCTGATGACCCAGGATACGCCGACCCAGGATGCGCGCGTCGGGGCCATCAACGTCGCGCTGGCGCAGAACAATGTGCCGCGTGCTAACGAGCTGAGCCGCGGCCTTAACACCACCACGCAGACGCCGGATCGTCTGCTGTTGCTGGCACGTGTCGCCGAAGCCAATGGCAACCATTCACAGGCGATGGCGTATCTGCGTTCAGCACGCGGGCAACTGACTGGCCTGCAGGGCGCGCAGTCTGGCAGTGTGCCGACCGTGGGCGGCCTGGCGCTGGCGGACAATCCGTTTATCAACCGCACCACCTCGCCAGTGGGACGCTCACCGTCAAGCTACGGCACCGTGCTGCCGTGGCAGGCCGCACCGGCGGGCCAGACTGCTGGCGTGACATCACAGGGCGAACCGGCTGCGGGCAGCACAACGGTTTCTCAGCAGTCACAGGTTCTGCATGACGTTAACACCATGATGGATTCGCTACAGGAGAAAACGGCTACCTGGAGTCAGGGCATGGTGCAGGTGCGCGGGCGCGACGGCGAGTCGGGCCTGAGCAAACTGACGGAAGCCAAAGCGCCGCTGACCTTCTCTACCGTGCCGTTTGAAACGGCACGCCTCGACTTTACCGCCACGCCGGTCTCACTCACGGCAGGCAGTGGCGCCGCCGATGCCTGGCGTCGTTTCGGCACCAATGCGCTGAGCCAGGGCCGCGTTGTGGCCGCAGGCGGCGCGACGGTGAATGACCTGCCCACCGCGACCACCGATTCGCAGACCGCTTCTGGCGTCGAGTTGAATCTGGCGCTGAAGGGCGACAGCTATAAAGTAGATATCGGCAGTACGCCGCTGGGCCAGGATCTCAGTACGCTGGTCGGGGGTGTGCAGTGGTCACCGAAACTCACCGACTTCCTGACGCTGATCCTGACCGGTGAGCGTCGCGCGATTACCGACAGCCTGCTCTCTTACGTCGGCGCAGAAGATAAAGCCAGCGGCAAACGCTGGGGACGTGTCACGAAGAACGGCGCGAACGCCCTGTTAAGCTACGATAATGGCGATGCGGGCTTCTACGCTGGCGGCGGCGCTTACAGCTATCTTGGTGAAAATGTCGCCAGCAACAACAATCTGCAGGCGACCGCCGGGGCGTATGTTCGTCCGTTCCACAGTGACGACCGCGAGCTGAAAGTGGGCATGAGTCTGGCGTGGATGGACTTCTCAAAAAACCTCAGCTACTTCAGCTACGGGCAGGGCGGTTACTTCAGCCCGCAGAACTACGCGTCGGTCTCGTTCCCGATAGAGTTCTCACGCAAGTTTGACGATCTCAAAGTGAATATTGGCGGGGCAGCCGGTTATCAGACCTACAGTCAGGATAAGAGCGCGTACTTCCCGGCGGATGCCAGCCTGCAGTCAGAGCTGGAATCCCTTGCTGCCAGCGGCAGCGTGAAAGACGCGTACTACTCTGGCGGCAGTAAAAACGGCATCGGCTATAACCTGCATGCCGGGGCGGACTACAAACTCAATAAAGATGTGACGATTGGCGGCCAGCTGGGTTATGACACCTTTGGTGACTACAACGAAAGCAGCGCCAGGCTCTATGTCCGTTACCTGTTCGGAGAGAAGTAATGAGTGAGCATTCGGGGGTATCACATCCTTATCAGCCGGGCTGGTTTGACCTGGTCAGCGTGCTGATTGACGGGATGATCGCCAACGCCGGTCAGCAGGAGGCGGAAGCCTTTCTCTACAGGATGGGTGAATCGCTGGCGACCCGCTATCCTTTGCCAGAGTCGCGCACCGTGCAGGATCTGGAGCGCGAGGCCAACCTGCAACTGGCGCGGTTTAACTGGGGCTTTGTGCAGCTTCAGCCGGAAGAGAAGGCGCTGCTGATTGCGTATCACGCCTTACCGGCAGGCGACAATCGCCATTCTCCGGCTGACTGGCAGGCGGCGTTTGGTGCGGTCATCGCCGGGCTTTTTTCAGGCTGGTTGCAGGGCCAGGGCGGCAGCAGAATGGTGCCGGTGACGCTTGAACTCAACGATGGCAGCACGCTGCACTATCGATATCAATAGGATCAGAAATGAAACGTAAGCCATTCTGGATGGGCTGGATCTGCACTGTTTTACTGCTGGCCTGCAGCGCGCAGGCCAATGCCAGCGGCTGGGATACCTTTAAAAGTCGTTTTCTGACCGCCGAAGGGCGGATCACGGATACCGCCAATAACAATGTCAGTCACACCGAAGGTCAGGGGTATGGCATGTTGCTGGCGGTGGCCAACAACGATCGCGCCACCTTTGATCGGCTGTGGCAGTGGACACGCACTCAGCTGCGTAATCCGCAGACTGATCTCTTCTACTGGCGCTATGTGCCGGGCAGTGACAACCCGGTTGCCGACAAAAATAACGCCTCGGATGGCGATGTGCTGCTGGCATGGGCGCTACAGCGCGCCGCACAGAAATGGCAGGTGGAGAGTTACCAGCAGGAGTCAGACCGCATTCAGCGCGCGATCATCAAGCTGGATGTCACGAGCTTCGGCGGCCATACCGTCCTGCTGCCGGGCGCGCAGGGCTTCAATAAAACCAGCTATGTGGTGCTGAATCCTTCGTACTTCCTGTTTCAGGCGTGGCGGGAGTTTGGCGAGCGCAGTCATCTGCAGGTCTGGGATAAGCTGATTAACGATGGTTTTGATCTGCTGGGTAAGCTGAGCTTTGGTAAAACCGGCCTGCCGCTGGACTGGGTCGCGCTGAATGCGGATGGGTCGGTTGCGCCAGCGGTGGGTTACTCAAACCGCTTCAGCTACGACGCGATCCGCGTGCCGCTGAACATCTGGTGGTATGACCCGCACAGTCTGGCGCTGGTGCCGTTTCAGCGCGTCTGGCAGGGTTACAGCCGCATGCTGACCCCCGCCTGGTTCGATGTGCTGGCGAATGCACCCGCTCCTTACCACCTTGAGGGCGGTCTGCTGGCGGTGCGTGACCTGACGCTGAATGAGACCGGCTATCTGAGCGATAAGCTGGCTGCCGATCAGAACTACTTCTCTGCCAGCCTGCAGCTGCTGACCTGGCAGGCGTTTCAGGAGAAGCGCTGATCAATCGCAGAACGGCGGCGCTGGCCGCCGTTCTGGAGCTGATAACCCGGTGTGTCAGGCGCTGAGTCGCGCCTGACACACTCTTCTGCTATCCGGCAATAATGCGTTACTGCGGATAGGGCACCCAGTCGCCGCCGTTGAGCCTGATCCAGGGCTTGCCCTGATACATCATCACCACCGCACCGTCGTTTTCCGACACCACCGGCGTCTGCGGCAGCTTGTCGGTCAATACCGACATATTCACATTCGGCGCATTAAATACCTGTCCATCCACCACCCGCGACACAATTTCTGAAATCGCCAGCAGGCTGGTCGGTGCATCAATATTGAGAGGCTGACCCTGATGCGGGGCCTTCATGCCGACAAACTTAATCCCCACCGGCACATGCGTAATGGCAGGGCTGGGAATATCCCGCAGGCCTGACATCTGCATCTTATCGCCCTCAAGTGCGGCACCATGCTCCGGCACCACCAGCACCATCACCCGGCGGCCCGACTTCTCCAGCTGGGTGAGGAAGGCGTCGATTTGATCAAACAGCAGCTGAGCGCGCGGCTTCCACGGGGCAGTCTGGGTGCTGCCCAGTTCACGGGTGCCGTCGTGCAGCGGGATCAGGTTGTAGAAGGTGGCGCTGCGTGCATCGCTGCTCTTGCTGCGATCGTCAAGCCAGCGCTGCATCAACTGCGCATCGTTAAGCACCGGCGAGCCGTCGAATGAGGTCAGTTCCGGGGCAATGCCTGCCTGCGACATCAGCGGTGCCTGAATATCGCCGCCCTCGCGCAGTTCCTTGAGATAGTTACCGAACACGCCGGTGTGATCCATCATCAGTTGCTCTTTAAAGCCCAGCTTCGCCAGATTATCGAACAGATAACAGCGAGAATCGGTGGGTTTGTAGAGTTCGCTGTGCGAAGTCTGACCGCAGCTGGCACGCAGCAGACGGATCCCCGCCGGTCCGCTGTAACTGGTGGCGGAGTTATAGTTGGTCAGCATGATATCGAAATGCTGCCACAGCGGATGATTACGCAGCTGGGAGGCATCCATGTCGGACCAGGAGAGTGAACAGATGTTGATCACCAGGATGTCGAACGGCTGCGAGTCAGCCGGCAGGCTGTCAGGGAAATGGGTGACGCGCTTGCGCTCACTCTCATAAAAACGGCTGAGCCAGGCGGTCAGGCTGGCGCTGGTGGGCGCGGCTGACTGATCGAGCCCATCCGGCACGGCCGCCGCCTGGCTGGCAGCAGCCGGTGTCTGATTCAGCACCACCTGCGGGGTTGTCGCGCGGGTCGGCAGCAGCGACATCGCCGGACCCGCAATGGTCAGCACGTTGAGCCAGATCAGCATCAGTGAAACCAGCACGGTGATGCGAATCCACTGCGAAATAAACAGATAGAGCACCAGCAGAACAAACAGGGTACCCACCATTTGCCAGTTGATAAAACGGTCAGCCAGATCGAGCAGGTAAGCACCCGAGAAGCCCGCCAGCTGATCGCCCTGGCTGAGAATGCTGCTGAGTCCCGGCAGCCAGGTATCATGCCAGAACAGCGCGAAGCCAACAGGGATCGAGACCCAGTGGCGCAGGCGATGCAGGCGAACCGACGGCAGCGGGAAAAGCAGCCAGGCGAGAAACACCAGATTGCTCAAAGCATGAAAGTTGAGGTAGCCGTACCACAGCAGGGCAAATTTGACTAAAAAGTAGAAGTTCCAGCCGCCCAGTCCGCGCCAGCAGGACCACAAACGGGAAGAGTGGGCCGCAGCGGGTTGATCATTTTTCATTAATTTTTGCATCCGTTTTTGGAGATTGACGCTGCCAGTGACCTTCAGACTTCAGCGCGCGAGCAGGCAACAGCCGATTCAGCAGGCCGTTCCAGCGACGCGGCAGCCACTGATGCCAGACCGGCTTTAAAATCAGCAAAATAACAACGATCAGCAGCGCAATCTGTACCCAATCCATCAGGTTCATCGGGATTCATTCTCCGGCAGTAAAGTGATGGGCAGGGGGGCTGAGCGTTCCTGCGTTTCGTGCCGGCTCTCAACGGCAGCACGTGTTGTCTCTGATACCGGCGTCAGATCCTGAATCGCCATGGGCGTCAGTTTCTTAATATTGCTGACTTCCGCAAGAATCTGATTATCCTCGAACCAGACCATTCGGTTTGCAAACAGCTCGTCGTGAGGCAGTGAAAATATATATTTCAATGCTTTATCAAGATCGTTATAGCGGCAGGAGGAGAGAAACAGAATGACGCGATCTTCCAGTACCGTGACCAGATCGCCAAAGCGGCGCGGCTTACAAAGTGTCAGGATCTGCTGCGGTTTAAGCTGTGGCACCGGCCGCAACGCCACCAGCAGGCCCTTATCATTTTCCGGCAGCAAAGTATTACTGATCAACTGGCTGACTGACTGGCAGAAGGCGTCAAGCCGCAGGTAGCCTTTTTCATGCAGAGGCTGCAATGACGCGGTTAACGCCTCAAGACTGGCGGGAACGCGACGGTTAAACACCTGTCCCTGAACGCCTTCCAGCGTGGTCAGAAACCGCGACATGGGCGCGTTGGTCGGCACAATAACGTTTACCCCGCAGGCCAGCAGCAGACGCTCGTCGCTGTAACGCAGGCTGGCACCCATCTCGCGCACTACAATTTTCAGGCCGTTGCCGCGTCCGCGTCGCAGGCTGTGTACAAACTTCGCCAGTTCGTTGATCAGGTCGCTTCGGGTCAGGCTGAAAATAACCGTTGCGGCATTGGCCTGTTGAGCCCGTAACCAGACCTGCTCATTATCATCGAAGAGTTGCCACTGGCGTGAAAGTGGCGGTGCACCCTCAAGCACGATTTTGTCCGCAAGATAATGCTGCTCGTCATTAAGGCTCAGCGGTTCCTGGTTTTCATTTAACGTAAAGAAACGATCTTCTTCACAGCCCAGGCGTATTGCACGATCGGCCAGCAGGCGTTCTGCGGCATACCACCAGTTAATTCGATACTGCCAGCTATCCTGCTGAAAGCCCAAATGCGCCACGCCATCCAGCTGACGAAAATAACGCTGAAGATTATTACTCAGGTTTATTATGGTGGAGCCGGACGTCACGATTAACAGCGTGAGTTTTCTTTTATGCAGCGTGTGGCGCATACCCTTTATCCACCGCGTTAATTCGGCGTCATCGAGCTTATCCCATTGCGCTGCGCTGCTATTAAATATCACCAGGCCGTTTTTACTGCCGAGCGTGCGCAGAAAATCACTTTCCAGCTGCAGCAGACTCCGCTTGCTTTTGGAAAGAGAAAACAGCGGGATACGGTCAGGACCGCCGACCGGGTCGGGCGTCAGTAAATCACGCGGCGGCTGATCAGCGCTGATCAGCGTGACGGCCTGCTGATGTGAAATCACCTGTCGAATAAACGTGCGGGCGTCATCCTGACGTGCACAAGTGACCCAATAACAGCCAGGGGTTTGCAATGCCGTTAATTCAGGCTGAACATGCAACAGCCCTAGCGAAAAAGAATTTTTCATATTGAATTCGTTATTTTTCCAGTCCAGGCTAGCTTATTATAGACAGGCCTGGATGTAACCTGAGAAATTTGAACATTGCTAATGACAGGCTGGCTCACAATGTTCTGCAAATGCCGCGTTTCAGGAAATTTTTTTCAACGCCCTTTTTTACGCGCAGGCGGTCATTCTGAGTCTGACATTGTTTTATTTTTGGCGAAAAGTAATGAAAAACCAAAATCTTTATACCCCTGTTGCCACTGCCGGCGATCGTCAGGATGATATTAGCGCTTTGCGTGACGCCTTTTCTTTGCACTCTTTTCGCTATGTCGACATTGCACGTGAAGAGCGCCTGAAAGAGATTGTGTCGCGCTGGCCGCTGTTAGCGGAAACGCTCCCCAGCCAGCCTGAGCAACCTGACTGATGCCGCTGATAGCGCTTCAGGGCGTGCGGGGCGGCGTTGGCACGACCTCTCTTTGTGCTGGACTCGGCTGGGCGCTCGCGAGCCTCGGCGAGCGGGTCTTGCTGATCGACGGCTCGCCGGTCAGCCAGCTCGGCGTGCATTTTAATCTGCCCGCTCAGCAGGAGAGTGGCTGGATGCAGGCGCTGTGCGATGACGGGGAGTGGCAGCATGCCGCGCTTCGCTATCCCAATGGACCTGATTTGCTTCCACATGGTGTGCTTTCTCATCAGCATGCGTTGACTATTGCCCACCAGAATGAAGCGGTGGCCGCGCCGCTGCTCCAGGCATTGCCGGACCTGCAGGCGCGCTATCAGTGGATTATTTTCGATCTGCCCGCCGATCCTCTGCCGTGGCACGAAACGCTCTATCCGGCACTGGACGGTATACTGTGCGTCACTCAGCCAGATGCGAATTGTCATTTACGTCTGAGCCAGCGCCATTTTCCGGCACGTACCCGCTTTATCATCAATCAGTTCAATGCCAACAGCCGTCTGCAGCAGGACCTCCATCAGCTCTGGATGGCTTCGCTGACAGAGCTGATACCGCTGCTGATCCACCGCGATGAGGCGCTGGCTGAATCGCTGATGATGAAGCAGCCAGTTGGTGAATATCGGCCACATGCGTTAGTCAGCGAAGAGATCATCACGCTGGCAAACTGGCTGCTGCTCAACCTGAATGGGGTGAGGTCGTGAACCCGTTGCGCTGGCTATTGACTGCTCCCGCCTGGCAATCGCTGCACAGCGGCTATACCACCGCGCGAGGCAATGGCGCTTCCCGCTTTGCCAGTGCACTCCACCTGTTCTGGTCTGTTCTGGGGCTGATGCTGCTCCGTTTCGAAAGCCCGGCCTGGCAGCGTGTTATTCAGCAACGCCGCCGCCTTTATCCGCACATTTCTCCGGAGCGTCCGCGTCCGCTGGATATTTTGCGTTATCTGATTCAGACACTCTGGCTGATTGTGATCCGGCTACCGGGTGCGGGCGGCCGCGACGGCGTTAATCGCCTGAGGGTGCTGACTGGCTGGCGACACCACGGTTATCGCTGGCTGGATAATCTTGTCGCCCGCTCGCAAACCCACAGCATTGATACGCGTCTTGAACAGCGGCTGAAGCGCCTGTCACCGCTGATGCGACGCAGCCTTTTCGTCGTCGTTGCCCTCTTTGCCTCACTGCTGGCACTGCTCTGTATCAGCCAGCCCTTTGGTCTGATGACCCAGTTTATTTTTGTCGTACTGCTCTGGGGTCTGGCGATGCTGGTACGGCGCATACCGGGGCGTTTCCCCACGATGATGCTCATCGTGCTGTCGCTGACCGTGTCGTGCCGCTACCTCTGGTGGCGCTATACCTCGACGCTGAACTGGGACGATCCGCTGAGCCTGATCTTTGGTCTGCTACTGATTGCAGCAGAGACCTACGCCTGGGTGGTGCTGGTGCTGGGCTATTTCCAGACGCTCTGGCCGCTTAATCGCCAGCCGGTTTCTATGCCGGCGGATCGTTCGCAGTGGCCATCGGTGGACCTGCTGGTGCCGACCTATAACGAACCGCTCAGCGTTGTCAGACCGACGCTCTATGCTGCGCTGGGCATCGACTGGCCGAAAGACCGCCTGACTATCTATCTGCTCGACGACGGCAACCGGCCAGAATTTCGCGACTTTGCTGCCAGCGTGGGTATCAACTATGTCGTGCGTCCCTCTAACGAACATGCCAAGGCGGGCAACATCAACCACGCGCTGAAAAAGTACTGCCGCAGCGACTTCGTCTCGATCTTTGACTGCGACCATGTGCCGACACGCTCATTTTTACAGATGGCCATGGGCTGGTTTATCAAGGATCCCCGGCTGGCGATGCTGCAGACGCCACATCACTTCTTTTCACCCGATCCGTTTGAGCGCAATCTCGGGCGGTTTCGCCGTACGCCTAATGAGGGGTCGCTGTTTTACGGGCTGGTGCAGGACGGTAATGATACCTGGGACGCCACCTTCTTCTGCGGCTCCTGCGCCATTCTGCGTCGCACCGCGCTGGAAGAGATTGGCGGTATTGCCGTCGAAACCGTCACTGAAGATGCCCATACCTCGCTGCGTCTGCACCGGCGTGGCTACACCTCGGCCTACATCCGCATTCCTCAGGCGGCAGGACTGGCAACCGAAAGCCTGTCAGCGCATATCGGACAGCGTATCCGCTGGGCACGCGGCATGGTGCAGATTTTCCGCCTGGACAACCCGCTGTTTGGTAAAGGGTTGAAGTGGGTGCAGCGGCTCTGTTATGCCAACGCCATGCTGCACTTCCTGTCCGGCATTCCAAGGCTGGTCTTCCTGCTGGCACCGCTGGCATTTTTACTCTGCCACGCCTACATCATCTACGCGCCTGCGCTGGCAATCGCGATTTATGTTTTACCTCACATGCTGCATACCAGCCTCACCAACTCGCGTATCCAGGGGCGCTGGCGTCACTCTTTCTGGAGCGAAGTCTACGAGACGGTGCTGGCCTGGTATATCGCCCGCCCGACCACCGTGGCGTTGTTCAATCCCCATAAAGGCAAGTTTAACGTTACCGCCAAAGGCGGACTGGTTGAGGAGCAGCATCTGGACTGGGTGATCACCAAGCCCTATATGCTGCTGGTGCTGCTCAATCTGGCGGGGGTGCTGATGGCGTTCTGGCGCATACAGCATGGCCCGGCAAACGAGATACTGACGGTATGCGTGAGCCTGATTTGGGTCATCTACAACATGATTATTCTCGGTGGCGCGGTGGCGGTATCGGTTGAAGCTCGACAGATCCGCGAGGCGCATCGGGTAGAGATTGCCATGCCCGCTGCCATCGCACGTGAAGATGGTCATATGCTGCCCTGTACGCTGCGTGACTACTCTGACGGCGGTGTGGGGCTGGAGATGCGTGAACCGGATGCGCTGCGGGAGAATGAAAAAGTCTGGCTGCTGCTGCGTCGTGGACAGCAGGAGTTCAGCTTTCCGTGCCAGGTTCAGCGCGTCTTTGGCCGTCGGGCGGGTGTCCGTCTGCATCAGCTGACCACCCAGCAACATATTGATTTTATCCAGTGCACCTTCGCCCGTGCTGATACCTGGGCGCTGTGGCAGGACGGTTTTCCGGAGGATAAGCCAGTGCAGAGTCTGGCCGACATCATGATCCTCGGCTTTAAAGGTTATCTGCGCCTGGCGGAATATGGTCCGCCGCAGTTACGTCGGTTGTTTAACCTGCTTACCGCTGGGGTAAGCTGGCTGGCTTCGCTGTTGCCGCAAGGCATCGGACGCGTGCCCGCTTCAAAAAATCTGCATTGAGTTGATGATATGACGACAACAGGAATAAACAGGTGGGTCGCTGCACTGCTGCTGGGCTCGGCAACGCTGAGCAGTGCCGTGGCGCAGGAGAGTGCACCGGTCATGGCTACCGGAGAAACGGCGGTGCAATCGTTGCCGCAGCAGCCTGCCGCGCCGCTGCGTAGCAGTCAGCTGAGCTTTGCTAAGCTGGCCCCGCCGCCGGGCAGCATGACGCTGAGCGGAACGCGCCCCAGCGGGCAGATCGAGTTCGGGGTGCGCAGTGATGAGGTGGTGACACGTGCGCTGCTTAATCTCAGCTACCGGCCGTCGCCTGCGCTGCTGCCCACGCTGTCGCAGCTGAAAGTCTATCTCAATGATGAGCTGGTGAGCCTGATCACCCTGACGCCGGAACAGCCTGGCAAACAGAATCAGATGCAGTTGGCGATCGATCCCCGTTTTATCACCGACTTTAACCGCGTGCGCTTTGAGCTGGTCGGTCACTACGCCAACATCTGTGAAAATCCGGCTAACAGCACCATCTGGCTCGATATCGGCAAAGAGAGCGGTCTGGATCTGACGCTACAAAAGCTGCCGCTGAAAAATGACCTGTCTCATTTCCCGGAGCCCTTTCTTGATACGCGCGACACGCGACCGCTGACTCTGCCGATGGTGTTTACTGCCCGGCCAGACGTTAACCAGCAGCGTGCCGCCGCGATCCTGGCCTCATGGTTCGGCAGCAAAGCCGCCTGGCGCGGACAGCATTTTCCGGTGCTCTACAATCAGCTGCCGCAACAGCAGCATGCGGTGGTGTTTGCCACCAACGATGCACGCCCGGATTTCCTGAAAAATTTGCCGCCGGTGATGAAGCCGACCGTGGCGATGGTAAGCCAGCCTGACAGTCCTTATGAAAAAATGCTGCTAATCCTGGGACGCAACGACGACGATCTGCTGACGGCGGTGCAGGGGATTGCGCAGGGTGAGCTGCTGTTGCGCGGCGACAGCGCGACCGTCGACCGCGTCACACTGCTGGCACCGCGTCAGCCCTATGATGCGCCAAACTGGGTGCGGACCGATCGCCGCACCACATTTGCTGAGCTGACGCAGTATGAAAACCAGTTACAGTCCGACGGTCTGCAGCCCAACCCGATCAGCCTGACGCTGAACCTGCCGCCCGATCTCTTCCTGGTACGGGCGCGCGGTATCGATATGGATCTGAGCTATCGCTATACCTCGCCTGTCCACCCGGATGGCTCACGGCTGGCCGTTAACCTGAATAATCAGTTTATTCAGGACTACCCGCTGGTGCCGAAAAACACTGCCGGGCAGCAACTGCTGCATATTCCGTTGATTCAGGGAATGATGGACAAGAATCATGAGCTGCTGATCCCGGCGCTGCGGCTGGGCGTGGTAAACCAGCTGCGCTTTGATTTTGACTATGCCAATACCTTTATGGGTGGCACCGCCGACGGGCGTTGTGAAACCGTGACGCCGGTAGGACACCATGTTGTGGTGGACGACAGTTCCAGCATCGACTTCTCTGGTTATCGCCACTACATCGAAATGCCCTCATTGCAGAGCTGGGCGAATGCGGGCTTCCCGTTCAGTCGCTACGCCGATCTGGCCCAGACGCTGGTGCTGGTCCAGCCCCATCCCGATGCACAGCAGGTCAGTACGCTGCTGAATGCGCTGGGCAATATGGGCGCGCAGACCGGCTATCCGGCGCTGCGCGTGCAGCTTACCGATGACTGGGGTACGGCGAAAAAGCAGGATGCGGATCTGCTGATGATCGGCGACATCCCCAAAGATCTTCAGGATGACCGTCGGATCACGGCGCTGGTCGATGCTACCGCCAGCTGGCTGAAAACCCCGGCGCGCAGGGTTTCTCAGCCTGTTCAGCCACTGAGCGAGGCTGAAAGAGCAGCGGAAAGCACTACGGCTATTGGGTCACGCGGCCCGCTGGCGACCGTGATCGGTTTCCAGTCGCCGTTTTACGATCAGCGCAGTGTGGTGGCGCTGCTCGCCGATGGCAGTCCGCGCAGCTGGCAGTTGCTTGATGAGGCGCTGGCTGACAGCGGCAAACGCCAGGCGATTTCAGGCTCCACGGCGATTATCCGTGAGTCGGGCGTCAACAGCCTGCGCGTTGGAGAGACCTACTTTGTCGGCCATCTGCCGTGGTGGGAGCGTCTCTGGTCGCTGCTCTCTTCACATCCCTTCTGGCTGGCACTCTGTGCGCTCTTTGTGGTGGTGCTGTTCGCGCTGATGACATGGCGTCTGATGCGAATTATTACCCGTCGTCGTTTACTGGATGAAGATGAATAACGCTCAGTTATTGCGGACAGGCATGCTGCTCGGCGCACTAAGTGCGCTGCCGGGCATGGCCGTCGCCGCTGACGGATCGGAAGTCTCGCCGGTCGACTGGCTGCTGACCCAGGTCCGTACCGGCGAGTCGACCAACAAATACGATCTGGTACAGCAGTCGCTCTATCGGCTGGAGAAAATCGATCCCGATAATCCCCAGGTGCTGGCGGCACGTCTGCGGCTGGCACTGCACCAGGGCGATATCGCCAGCGCGCAGTTGCTGCTGGATCAACTGAAAAAGGTTGCACCTGATTCGGCAGAGACGCGCGAATCAGCTGTCGGCCTGGCGCTGACCTCATCCGATGGACGGCAGCAACTGCAGCAGGCGCGTCTGCTTGCCACATCGGGGCGACTGACCGAGGCGAAAAGCGCTTATGATGCGCTGTTTAACGGCGTCTTCCCCGATCCCAATACCGCCCTGGAGTACTGGCGGCTGCTGGCGCGCCTTCCCGGCCAGGAGAGTGTGGCTTATCAGCAGCTTCAGGCACTGGAACAGCGCTATCCGGGCAATATCGGGGTTGAGCTACAAATTGCACGCATGGCGTTTAATCAGCAGCAGCCAGAAAAGGCGATAGCGCAGCTGAAAAAGCTGGCAAACAGCAACGGCGGGCGTGCCGCTGCCGCCGACCTCTGGCTGCAGCAGATCACCAGTCAGCCGATCAGCGACAGCAGCGTAGCGCAGCTTAAAGCCTACCTGACCGTGTTTACTGAGGGCGATGCGTACCAGCAGGGCGCAGAGGCGCTCGCGAAGCAGCAGACGACGCTGGCCGATCCCGCTTATCGGGAAAGGATGCGGGCGCTGGCGCTGGTCGACGCAGGCGATGTGAATAACGCGATGACGACCCTTAACCGGGCGCTGAAAGCGAATCCCGAAGATGCTGAATTAATGGGCGCGATGGGACAAACTCAGGCCCGCACCGGCCATCGTGATGCCGCTATTCTCTGGCTGGAACGCGCCATCAAAGCGGGTCAGCAGAGCACGCTGATCGGCAAATGGCAGTCGCTGCTGCAGAGCAACCGTTACTGGCTGGCGATTGAGCAGGGCGATAAAGCGCTGGCACAGCACGATATTGATGCTGCCGAAAAGCACTATCGCGCGGCGCAAACGTATGACAGCAGCGACAGCTATGCTCTGATTGGCCTGGGCGATGTGGCGATGGCCCGCAAAGAGACGGCGGCGGCTGAACAGTTCTGGCAGCGTGCGCGACGGCTGGATGGCACTAATATCACCGCGGTGCGTCGGCTGGCGGGACTGTATCAGACGGTGTCGCCCGCCCGCGAGATGGAATTCATCAATACCTTACCTGCTGCACAGCAGCGCGCACTGGCCGACACGATCCGGATGCTGCACAGCGACAGCCTGCGCGCGGAAGCGGATGCCCTGGCGCAGCAGGCGCGCTGGTCGCAGGCCGCAGAGAAATATCGTCAGGCGCGCGAGCTGTCACCGGATGACGTCTGGCTCAGTTACCGGCTGGCAGGCGCACTGCGTAACAGCGGAGCCGGACAGCAGGCGGATGCGGTAATGCGCGCACTGCCGCAGCAGCATCCTCAGGACGCCACCGCGCTTTATGCGACCGCACTCTGGTTCTCAGGCAATGATAACAATAGCGAGGCGATGGCCACGCTGCATCGGCTGCCCGACGCGCAGTGGAGCAGCGATATGCGCGAGCTGGCTGACCGCCTGAAGCAGGATCAGATCTTTGCCCAGGCTGAGGCGCTGCGCGCCGCCGGGCAGGAGCAGGCAGCGGTGACGCTGCTTGAGCAGCAGCCGGTTTCTACCCGGCGAGACCTGATGCTGGCCGACTGGGCGCTGGAACGTGGTGAAGCGCCGCAGGCGCTGGCGGAATATCAGCAGGTGCTGTCGCGCCAGCCGGATAACGGCGATGCGGCGCTGGGGCGAATCGAAGCGCTGGTTGCCCTGCAGCGCAACAGCGAAGCCCGCCAGGCCCTGGCGCAACAGCCGCCCGTACAGGCGAGTGTCAATGCGGATCGCCGTGTTGCGCTGGCGTGGCGGGCGGTGGGTGAAACCACGCGGGCTGCTGCGCAGTTTACCGATCTGAAACAGCGCGCCGCCGCGCTGCCGCCTTCGCAGGATAAGGCGCTGGTGTTTCGTGATGCGGCACGGCTGGAGGGCGCACAGCAGCAGCCTGAACAGGCACTGGCAGACTATCGTCAGGCGATGACGGCCAGCGGTATCGATAGCAGTGGCAATATCAGCCGTGCAACCCGCAACGATCCCCAGGATGACTGGCTGAAGCGCAGCCTGCGCAGCGACACGGCCGATCTTTATCGTCAGCAGCAGACCACGCTGACGGTGCAGCAGGACTATTCACGCAACAGCGGCACCGGCGGCATCTCTGATTTTACGGCGCACACCACCATGCTGCAGGCGGAACGTCCGTTTGCTGATGGCCGGGGCTTTGTCCGTCTTGATCGGGTGGATGTCTCCGCAGGCACCTTTACCACCCAAAACGGCAACATCGACGCTCTGTTTGGCAGCTGTGACGATGCGAATTCCGGCGGCTGCAGTCGTCAGACCCGCCAGCGCGATGAGGGTACGGCGCTGGCCGCTGGCTGGCATAACGCGACCTGGTCGGCTGACCTCGGTACTACGCCGCTGGGTTTTGAAGTCACGAACTGGACCGGTGGGCTGAGCTGGAAAACCGATGTGAAACAGCTCGGCGTCACACTCACTGCCTCACGCAGGCCGATCGCCAGTTCGCTGCTCTCCTATGCCGGGACGCGCGATCCCGCCGCCAATGGTGGCAAAAGCTGGGGCGGCGTAGTGGCCACGGGCGGCAGCATCGGGCTGAGTTACGATCAGGGCGGGGCGCATGGCGTCTGGGGCGACATCAGTGCGCATCAGATCACCGGTAAAAATGTCGCCGATAACAGCCGCGAGCGGCTGATGGGCGGCTATTACTACAAGCTCATCAACAGCGACAATCGCCGTGCGACCGTCGGGCTGAACAGCATGCTCTGGCACTATCAGAAGGATCTCAGCGATTACACCTTCGGCCAGGGCGGTTACTACAGTCCGCAGCAGTATCTCTCTTTTTCCGTGCCGGTGACCTGGCGGCAGCGGACAGAGAACTGGTCGTTTGATCTGGGCGGCTCCGTCTCCTGGTCCCATTCGAAAACCAGTGCGCAGCAGCGTTATCCGGTTAATCCGGGTTATACCCTGGCCAGTAATCCGTCTTCTGCCAGCAGTTCCGGCGGCGGTACGGGCTATACGCTGCAGGCAGTGATTGAGCGACGGCTGACGTCGAACTGGTTTATTGGTGCGGGTGTCGATATTCAGCAGGCGAAGGATTACACCCCGAGTCATGGTCTGCTCTATGTGCGCTATGCTGCCGACGGCTGGGAAGGCGATCTCGATATGCCGCCACAGCCGCTGATCCCTTACGCAGATTTTAAATAACACGGAACGGGAAAAAGCAGGACTTTTCAGACGGTAAAAAAGTCAGTTTATGGGATATACTGGCGGGCATTGTCCTGTCTGCTATCTGGGCTTTTTTCATCGTCGGGAGAGAATTTTTTTGCGCGTAAGCCGGTCACTTACGATAAAGCAGATGGCGACAGTTTCGCTGGTTGCGGTTATCACCATCAGTATCTTTATCGTCATCCAACTGTTTCATTTTGTGCAGCAGCGCAGGATTGATTACGCCCAGCAGATGGAGAATATCGCACACACCGTCCGCCAGCCGCTGTCGGAAGCGGTGCTGCGTGCCGATATTTCTCAGGCCGAACGCATTCTTCATTCACTGAAGCCAGCCGGTATTCTATCGCGCGCCGATGTGGTGCTGCCGAATGCGTTCCAGGCCCTCCACGCCGACTTTGAGACGGAAAAACCGGTGCCGCTTCTGGTTGCCCGCCTGTTTGAGCTGCCTGTGCAGATTACCCTGCCGCTCTATTCGGTGGAAAATACCGGGATGCCGAAGCCGCTGGCCTATCTGGTGTTGCAGGCTAACTCGACGCGCGTCTACCAGTTTATCCTCAGCACGCTCTCGACCATGATCATCACCTACCTGCTACTGGCGCTGATCCTCTCCGTGGCGATCAGCTGGTGCATCAACCGGCTGGTGGTGCATCCGCTGCGCAATCTCTCACGGGAATTGCAGGAGCTGCCACCGCAGTCGATTCTGACGCATAAACTGACCCTGCCGCAGAGCCACCGCGATGACGAAATCGGCATGCTGATACGCAGCTACAACCGCAATCAGCAGGTGCTGGAGTCGATTCATGACGAGATGAGTCGGCTGACCACCCATTTTGCCGTCACCGATCTGCCTAACCGTACGCTGTTTCTGGCGCTGGTCGAGCAGTTTATGTGCAACCCTGAACAGCCACTGGGTCTGATGGTGATCCGCATTGAAACGCTGCAGGAAGCTAACGGCGTACTGAGCGATGAGCAGCGCGATACGCTGATGCTGACGCTGGTGGAGAAGATCCGGCATACGCTGGATGACCATACCCTGCTGGCACAGACCGGTGTCAGCGACTTCGTGCTGTTAATGAAGCGCGCCAGTAATCCGTTCCGTGCGCTGCGCCTGGCGCGCAACCTGATGATTCGCCTGAATCAGCCGGTCAACCTGCATCAGCTGCAGCTGCGTCCTAACGTCAGTATCGGTCTGGCGCTGCGCGACGATCGGCCGCTGAGCGCGAATGAGCTGCTTGATCGCGCGACCTCGGCGATGATGTCGGCCCGTCATCAGGGCAAAAATCAGATCCTGTTCTTTGACGCCGCGCTGACCGAGCGTGCCCAGAAGCGTCTGACGCAGGAGCATGACATTCTGCAGGGGCTGCACGATGAGCAGTTCGCCCTTTACCTGCAACCTCAGGTGGATATGCGCACCGGCACGTTAACCGGCGCAGAAGCGCTGCTGCGTATGCGCCAGCCAGATGGCAGTTACGGTCTGACCGAAGAGTTTATTGCCAGTGCCGAAGAGATTGGCGTGATTAGCGCGATTGGCCGCTGGGTGTTTGAAGAGGCGTGCCGCATTCTGGCTGGCTGGCAGCGACAGGGCATTATGCTGCCGCTGAGTGTGAATATTTCCGCGGTGCAACTACGGGATACCGGCGTAGTTTCTCATCTGCAATCTTTGCTGGCGCGTCACCGCATCGCACCAGGCACCCTGGTGCTGGAAGTGACAGAGACGGCTCAGCTTGACGATGCGGAACAGGCGATATCGATGCTGCGACTGTTGCAGCAGACCGGCGTGGCGGTGGCGCTGGATGATTTCGGCATGGGCTATTCCAACCTGAACTATCTCCATCAGCTCAAAGCGTTGCCGGTTAACAAACTGAAGATGGATCGCAGCTTTGTGGCGGCACTGCCGCATGACGACACCATGGTCCGCATCGTGGCGGCCATCGCCGAGATTATCCATCTGGAGGTAATTGCTGAAGGCGTGGAAACGGCAGAGCAGCGCGACTGGCTGCTGGCACGCGGTATCGCTATTGGTCAGGGCTATTTCTATGCGGAAGCGCTGCCGGTGAGCCGATTCAATGAGACGTGGATCGAAAACTCCTCACTGCCGCAATAATTGCCTGATTCATTGATTTTGCGAGAATTTTAGTTACAAAACCCCTTGCTGAAGCGTTTCAGTTCAGAATTACGATCCCAGGGTTTCCTGGGCGTTTGTCACCCTGTATTAATCACGTAAACAGAGTGTTATTTTCGGGTTACTGTCAGGCGCCACCTCTGTTGCCCGCCAGTCACAATAACGAATCCGACAACATCACCTCACGGCGTTAGTGGACACCTGTTTATGAAAACCTCACTTTTTAAAAGCCTTTACTTCCAGGTGCTGATGGCGATTGGCATCGGCGTTTTGTTAGGCCATTTTTACCCGGAGTTAGGGACTCAGATGAAGCCGCTGGGAGATGGCTTTGTTAAATTAATCAAGATGATTATCGCCCCGGTGATTTTCTGTACCGTGGTGACCGGCATCGCTGGCATGGAAAGCATGAAAGCGGTAGGGCGGACCGGCGCAGTAGCCCTGCTCTATTTTGAAATTGTCAGCACCATCGCGCTGATTATCGGCCTGATCGTGGTGAACGTCGTGCAGCCAGGTGCCGGGATGAACGTTGATCCTGCCACGCTGGACGCCAAAGCCGTGGCGATGTACGCCCAGCAGGCAGAACAGCAGGGCATCGTTCCCTTCCTGCTGGATATTATTCCTAACAGCGTGATTGGCGCCTTTGCCAGCGGCAACATTCTGCAGGTATTGCTGTTCGCCATTCTGTTTGGTTTTGCCCTGCATCGCCTCGGTAACACCGGCACGCTGATTTTCAACGTGATTGAAAATTTCTCAAAAGTGATTTTCGGCATTATTAACATGATCATGCGTCTGGCACCGATAGGGGCATTTGGCGCAATGGCGTTTACTATCGGTAAGTATGGCGTGGGATCACTGGTGCAGCTCGGCCAGCTGATTATCTGCTTCTACATCACCTGCGTGCTGTTTGTGGTGATCGTGCTGGGGCTGATAGCGCGTCTGTTTGCCGGATTCAGCATCTTTAAGTTCATTGCCTACATCAAAGAAGAGCTGCTGATTGTGCTGGGAACCTCCTCTTCCGAGTCTGCGCTGCCGCGTATGCTGGATAAGATGGAGAAACTGGGCTGTAAGAAATCAGTGGTCGGGCTGGTGATTCCCACCGGTTACTCCTTTAACCTCGACGGCACCTCGATTTACCTGACCATGGCGGCGGTATTTATCGCTCAGGCGACCAATGCGCACATGGATATCTTCCATCAGATTACGCTGCTGGTGGTGCTGCTGCTCTCCTCGAAAGGCGCAGCGGGGGTAACCGGAAGCGGATTTATCGTACTGGCGGCGACGCTCTCTGCGGTAGGACATCTGCCGGTGGCGGGTCTGGCGCTGATACTCGGTATTGACCGCTTTATGTCCGAAGCCCGTGCGCTGACTAACCTGATCGGTAACGGTGTGGCGACCGTGGTGGTCGCGAAGTGGGTCGATCAGCTGGATCATAAACAGCTGACCGACACGCTGGCAGGCCGTAATAAGGAGAATAAAGCGTCTGAATCTTCAATTTAATCATTGAATTTCACTTAAATCCCCACAAATGCCCGCTGTCGCTTGCCCTGACAGCGGGCATTTGCATAATGAACCCCACTTGTTTTTTTTGACGTTTTTCACTTCGTTGCGCGACATCCTGAGCTTCCTGTGGTCAAACACTCTGTTGTTGGATAACAGCGCGATTCGGCGCCAGCCGATTCGTTAATAACAGCGGCAATATGCGCCAGTGATAACGATATTTGAATTATTTGAGTAGGGGTTCACATGCAGGGCACCAGAATTCGGCTTTTGGTTGGTGGATTAGTGCTGGCAGGCAGCTTTGGTCTCCAGGCAGAAACGCTGCAACCGGATCCGGCCTGGCAGGAAGGCAAGCTGGATAATGGATTTAACTGGCAGTTACTGGCCACACCGCAGCGCCCCAGTGACCGCATTGAACTGCGGCTGGTGGTGAACACCGGTTCGCTGGTAGAAAGTGCGCAACAGACCGGCTTCAGCCATCTGCTGTCGCGTCTGGCGATGGTGCATAACACGGCGCTCGATACGCAGCAGCAGCGCGCGCTATGGCAACAGGCGATGGATCCTCAGCATCCGCTGCCGCCCGTCATCGCCTCCTATGATTCCACCCAATATAATCTGAGTCTGCCGAATAACCGCCCCGAGCTGCTGAAAGAAGCGCTGAACTGGCTGGCGGCCACGGCAGGCAATATGGCGATCACTGAAGAGGTGGTTAACACCGCGCTGGCCGCTTCCGATCCGGTGGCGACCTGGCCGAAAGATCCGCAGGATGTCTGGTGGCGCTACCGCCTGAAAGGCTCCGCGCTGCTGGCGCACGATCCCGCTGCACAGCCCCGTGCGCCGGTTGATTTAACCCAGCTCAGCGATTTTTATCATCAGTGGTACACCCCGGACGCGATGACGCTCTACGTGGTAGGCAACGTCGACAGCCGTAACCTCTCTGAACAGATTAACAAAACCTTCTCGGCGTTAACCGGCAAACGTGAAACCCCTGCGCCACTGCCCACCCTGTCGCCGCTGCCGCACGAGCCGGTGAATCTGGTCAGCAGCAACATGACCCAGGATCGTCTCTCACTGGTGTGGGATACGCCGTGGCAGCCGATCCGTGACTCTCAGAATCTGCAGCGTTACTGGCAGGGCGATCTGGCCCGTGAAGCGCTGTTCTGGCATGTGCAGCGTGCACTCAGCGACAGTAAGGCACAGGGCATCCAGGTCGGATTTGACTGCCGTGTGCTTTATCAGCGTGCGCAGTGTTCCATCAACCTGGATGGGCGCAATGAAAATCTGGCGCAGAATATGAATCTGGTGGCGCGTGAGTTGGCAAACGTGCGTGATAAAGGTTTACCGCAGGAGGAGTTTGATGCGCTGATGGCGCAGAAGCTGCTGGAGCTGAACAAGCTGTTTACCACGTATGCCCGCACCGACACCGATGTGCTGATGAGTCAGCGCCTGCGCTCGCAGCAGAACGCCGTGGTCGATATCGCGCCTGAGCAGTATCAGAAGCTGCGTCAGACTTTCCTGGCCGGCCTGACCCGTGAACAGCTGAACCAGGAGCTGCGCCAGCAGCTGACGCAGGAACTGATGATGGTTCTGATTCAGCCGGAAGGCGAAGCAGAAACCAACGTGAAGAGCCTGCAAAACAGCTGGGACAAAGTGATGTCACCATCAGCGGCACCGGCGACCAGCAATGAAGCCAGTCCGCCGGATAGCAACGTCAAAGACGTTCCGCCCGCCGCGTAACGTCAGGTTTTTGCCCTGAGCCACTCGGTCACTAACATCGGCCAGCTGGCGAGGGGCAAATCTGCCACGCCACGGATACCAAATCCGTGCCCGCCTTTCTGATAGAAATGCACCTCTGCCGGAACCTTGTGCTCACGCAGCGCGCCGAAAAACGCCATGCTGTGATTCACGGAGACATCATCATCGTCGGCGGCGTGGATTAACAACGTCGGCGGCACCAGCGGATGAACCCGGGTTTCCATTGAGTAGGCTTCAATCGTTTTCTGATCCGGCCACGCACCCAGCAGGCGGGTTCGGGCACCTTCGTGGGCGAGGCCGTCACGCATGCTGATCAGGGGATAGACCAGTATCATCGCATCCGGACGCGGTGAGAAGTTTTCAGCGCCATCCTGCACCGGATAGAGTTTCTCTGCGAAACGCGTGCCCAGACTGGCTGCCACATGGCCACCCGCCGAAAAGCCCATCATCACAATGTATTTACCGTTCAGGCCACGCTGTGCCCGATCACGCAGGACGCGAACCGCACGCTGTGCATCGGCCAGCGGCGCATCGGGGCCTTCGTGATGTCCGTCGTAGGGCAGGCGATAGGTCATGACCGCCAGGGTATAGCCCATGGAGGTAAAGAAGGTCGCCAGCGCGCTGCCTTCACGATCGATCATTACACGCTGATAGCCACCGCCCGGTGCGACCAGCAGGGTAATGCCGTTGGATTCGACCGGATGCCAGATCGCCATCTCCGGGCAACGCACGCCGGTAGCGGCGCGATCGTAAGGCTCATACTCTTTTGCCATATCGACAATCTGCGGTTCGGCGCGGGAGTCGCTGGCGCCTGGCGCATCACCGTGTGGCCAGATATTAATAATTTCTGTGTGCATAAATAGATCCTGATGCGGGGAATATTTTAATTGTTTTGTTCGCGGCCGGAGAGAACAGCGTCCTGCTGTCTTTTGATTAAAAGATGGTCTTTTTTCAGGCGGTCGTCCATCCGAAAAGGGCGAATCTGACCAGATTCGGACTATGCCTGGAGAGAGATCTGTCTGCGTAAATGATTAATTTTAATCAATAAATTATAAGAGGGATTAACGGGGATTGCCGCAGGGTGTCTGTTATTAACCACTAATTTTCAGCTTAAGGTAAATGGCTGGCACGGGCCGCTTTGTTAGCCGCAATTTACCGGATATCACACTGTTTGCTGTTAAGACGACATAATGCTTTTAATGACAGAGTGATCTCCGCCTCGATGCTGAGATGAATGTGCCAGTCTCATTTGGGAATGGTCAGCATCATTGACCATGAGGCAGTTTCCTGTTGGTTGATGCGGTTTAACATAACATCATCCGTCTGTTCACAACGGTAAGATGCATGCCATGTTTGATACCGATCTCTCCACCAGACAAACCTTTGGTCGCCTGTGGCCGACAATTTTTCCCTTCAGGCTGGGACTGCTGGTTGCGGGTGTTGCCCTGATCGTCAATGCTGCTATAGACCCGTTTATGCTGACGTTACTGAAGACGCTGCTGGACGATGTGATTGGCAAAAAGAACCACGGCATTCTGGCCTGGATGCCGCTGGTGATTATCGGGCTGATCCTGATCCGCGGTGTCAGCGGCTATATCTCCAGCTACTGCATCTCCTGGGTGTCAGGCAAAGTGGTCATGACCCTGCGGCGTCGGCTGTTCAGTCACATGATGGGCATGCCGGTATCGTTCTTTGATCAGCAATCAACCGGCACGCTGCTCTCCCGTATCAGCTACGACTGCGAACAGGTCGCGTCTTCCTCGTCCGGGTCGCTGGTCACGGTAGTACGTGAAGGGGCCTCGATTCTCGGCCTGTTTGTCATGATGTTCTACTACAGCTGGCAGCTTTCACTGATCCTGCTGGTTCTGGCTCCCATTGTGTCGCTGGCGATCCGCATCGTCTCCCGGCGCTTCCGCCGCATCAGCAAAAATATGCAGAACACCATGGGGCAGGTGACCTCTCATGCAGAGCAGATGCTGAAAGGCCATAAAGAGGTGCTGATGTTCGGCGGTCAGCAGGTTGAGACCGACCGCTTCGGCCAGGTCAGCAACAAAATGCGTCACCAGGGAATGAAAATGGTCTCGGCGACCTCGCTCTCCGATCCGATTATTCAGCTGCTCGCCTCCTCAGCACTCGCCTTTGTGCTTTATGCGGCCAGCTTTCCCTCGGTAATGGCCACGCTGACGGCGGGCTCCATCAGCGCGGTGTTTTCCGCCATGCTGATGCTGATGCGTCCGTTAAAATCACTGACCAACGTCAACGCCCAGTTCCAGCGCGGCATGGCGGCCTGTCAGACGCTGTTTGCGATTCTGGATACGGAGCAGGAGAAAGACGAAGGTACACGCGTGGTTAAGCGCGCCACCGGCAACATTGAGTTTCGCGATGTTACCTTTACCTATCCGGTCGCGGAAACCCCGGCGCTGCAGCATATCAGTCTGACCCTTCCCGCCGGTAAAACCGTGGCGCTGGTTGGCCGTTCCGGTTCGGGGAAATCGACCCTCGCCAGCCTGCTGACGCGCTTTTACGACATCGACAGCGGCGAAATTTTGCTGGATGGGCATGACCTGCGTGATTACACCCTGGCCTCGCTGCGCGAGCAGATGGCGCTGGTTTCTCAGCATGTTCACCTGTTCAACGACACGGTCGCCAACAACATTGCTTATGCCCGCACCGACGTCTTCAGCCGCGAGGAAATTGAAAAGGCGGCAGAGATGGCTCATGCCATGGAATTCATTAATAAAATGGATAACGGACTGGATACGGTGATTGGGGAAAATGGGGTGCTGCTGTCAGGTGGACAGCGTCAGCGCATCGCGATTGCCCGCGCCCTGTTGCGCGACAGCCCGATTCTGATCCTCGACGAAGCGACCTCGGCCCTGGACACCGAGTCTGAACGCGCGATTCAGTCTGCGCTGGAAACACTACAGCAGAACCGGACCACGCTGATCATCGCTCACCGGCTCTCAACCATTGAAAAAGCAGATGAAATTCTGCTGATTGAAGAGGGGAGAATTGTGGAGCGCGGCTCGCATCAGCAGCTGCTGCAACAGAACGGCGCGTATGCGCGGCTCTATCAGATGCAGTTCAGTCAGTCGCTGTGTGCATAAGAGGCATGAATGCCCAAAGCTAAAAAAATGCGCCCAGGGGCGCATTTTCCGTCATCTGCATTCGCAGAGCGATCTTTACGACGCTAACTGCTTCAGTATCACTCAGGCATCGCCGCCGCCGGAATAATCGCGCCGCGATGCTGAATCACGGTGCTGGCGGTCAGGTGTCCGCGCTGCGCTGCGGCCTCCGCTGAGGCACCCGTCAGACGACGCGCCAGATATCCGGCACTGAATGAATCGCCAGCGGCTGTCGTATCGATCACTTTCTCTTTCGCCAGATGTACCGCAGGCACCTCGATCAGCGGCGCATCGCCGATAGCGACCAGACAGGAGTCTGCACCCCGCTTAATGACGATTTCGCTGGCACCGGCCTGACGGGTACGCGCAATAACGTCATCGAGTGGCTGCTCGCCCCACAGCAGATGTTCATCATCCAGCGTCAGGAAAGCGATATCGGTACAATTCAGCATGGCGCGATACGCAGCCTGCGCGCTGGCGCGATCGGCCCATAAACGCGGGCGGTAGTTGTTATCAAAAATCACCCTGCTGCCATTCGCCCGGCAGCGGGCCAGCAATGCCATCAGCTTCTCACGGCTTGCCGGCGGCAGAATCGCCAGACTGATGCCGCTAAGGTAGAGATAATCGTAGTGCGACAGCTGTTCGGCTATCTCTGCGGATTGCGGGCTGTCGAGCCAGTAACGCGCGGCAGCATCACTGCGCCAGTACCAGAAGGTACGCTCGCCATCGGCATCGGTTTCAATCACATACAGGCCCGGCATCTTATTATCGAGGCGCTGAATCAGGTCCGTATTCACCTTTTCCTGCTGCCAGGCGGCGATCATCTGATCGCTGAACGAATCCGTGCCCAGCGCGGTAACATAATCGACCCGTAACTGCTGCTCATCAACCTGGCGGGCGAGATAAACGGCCGTGTTAAGGGTATCGCCGCCAAAGCCCCGCTTAATGTTCTCACCCTTTTCGGACAGCTCAATCATGCATTCGCCGATGATGGCGATTTTCTTCTGCGTCATGGTTTCAGACCTGTAGTGAAATATCGCCTTAGTCTCGCGTCTGGTATGGCAGACGTCAATGGTTTTAAAACGGTGTTTTAATTTAACTTAAGGCGCTAAAAGGCCCCGATCCGGGCGATAAGAGCGGCTAATTTCGGCCTGTTTTACCGATTATGCTAACGAATCGGCTGGTAAACTCTCCGTTTTCATACGGCCGCCCCATTCATCTCATTATCACAGGCATTTACGATAATCACTTCAGTCTCCCGTTTTGGGGACGTGTTACCAACCAGGAAAATAGCATGGTGATGGAGAGTATTAGCCAATGGCTGCCGTCTTCAACCGACCTTAATCTCCACACGGAAACGCCGCTCTTCTGGCAACAATGTCATCGACGCTATCGGTTTCAGCCGATCTATCGGGTAACCGGTCGGTTACTCGCCATTGAACTGCTGACCGCCGTCTATCATCCCATGGCGCCGGAACGGAATCTCTCGCCTGAAGCCTGGTTTGCCGGACTCGACATCGCTCAGCGCCTGAACGTCGTGTATGAGCAGCTTGAACTCCTCGCAGAATGGACTGCATTTTTTGAACGCAATGATGTGGTCGCCTCGGTCAACATAGACGGCCCCTCACTGCTCGCCATTCAGCATCGACCTGCTATTCGCCAGCTTATTGCCCGGCTGCCCTGGTTACGCTTTGAACTCACCGAGCATCAGGTGCTGCCGCAGGAGGAGAAAGTAGCGAAAATTCCTGAGCTGGGGGCGCTGTGGCTGGATGATTTCGGTTCGGGTATGGCCAATTTCTCGGCGCTGACCCAGCTCAACTATGATTACATCAAGCTCTCGCGCGACCTGTTTGTTTTGCTGGGCACCACCGATGAAGGGCGCAGCCTGTTTTCGATGCTGCTGGCGCTGATCAATCGCTACTGTAACGGCGTCATTGTTGAAGGCGTGGAGACGGAAGCGCAATGGCAGCAGGTGAAAGCGTCCCCCGCTATCGCAGCCCAGGGCTACTACTTTTCGCGGCCTGTCCCATTTTCTGAACTGAATCATCTCACTATCCAGCTTCCCTGATGCCGTTGCTCGCCGTCTCGACTATCTTTAACGCAGACCGTGAATGTGCAAGGAGAAAGCGTAATGTCGCGTACCGGGAAAATAGTCAGCTGGGTAGCAGGAATTCTGGTGTTATTAATCGTGGTGATTATCGTCGTCATCGCCACCTTTGACTGGAATCGCCTGAAGCCCACCATCAATCAGAAAGTCTCTGCCGAATTGAACCGTCCCTTTGCGATACGGGGAGATTTGGGTATCGACTGGGCAAGAAATCGCGACGAGGCAGGCTGGCGGCGCTGGGTTCCGTGGCCGCAGGTGCACGCGGAAGATATCATGCTGGGCAATCCGCCAGACATTCCTGACGTCACGATGGTGCATCTGCAACGTGTGGATGCCACGCTGTCACCACTGTCGTTGCTACATAAAGAGCTGTTTATCCCGTGGATTAAGCTGCAGCGGCCTGATGCCCGGCTGATCCAGGCCGCAGATAAAAAGAACAACTGGACTTTTACCCTCGCCAATAGTGACAAAGACGAGAAGAATGCCGCACCGTCTGCGTGGTCCTTCCGTCTGGATAATATTCTGTTTGATCAGGGACAAATCCGTTATCGCGATGCCGTTAACCGTGCGGATGTGACGGTACAGATTAATCCGCTGGGTAAACCAGTGCCTTACGCGCAGATTGCCGGAGGCGATGACCAGCAGAAGGGCGCGGGCGATTTTGTCTTTGGCTGGAAAGCCAGTGGCACCTATAACAACGAGAACCTCACTGGCGACGGCAAAATCGGCGGCATGCTGTCGCTGCGCAGCCAGAACACTCCGTTCCCGATTCAGGCCGATGTGCGCAACGGCTCCACGCGCGTGCAGGTGACGGGCGGGTTGCAGGATCCGATGAACCTCGGCGGGCTTAACGTGCGGCTGCGCTTCGCAGGCGATACGCTGGCGAATCTCTATGGCCTGACCGGCGTCCTGTTGCCTGACACACCCCCTTATGAAACTGACGGCCATCTGATTGCGAAATTCAATGGCGAAAAAGGTGCGGTCTACCGCTATGAGAAATTCAACGGACACATTGGCGACAGCGATATTCATGGCTCGCTGATTTACACGCAGGGCAAACCCCGTCCGACGCTGACCGGCGAACTGACTTCGGAGCAGCTGCGTATGGCCGATCTGGGGCCGCTGATTGGCGTGGACTCCGGCAAAGGCAGTGAAAAAACCGCGCAGGCCAAAGCCCGTCGCGGTGAGAAATCGAATCAGCCTGCCGACCGCGTGCTGCCGCATGATAAATTTGAGACTAAAAACTGGGACGTGATGGATGCCGATGTGAAGTTCAGCGGCAAACGAATCGAACACAGTAATTCCCTGCCGTTAAGCGATCTCTATACCCACTTACAGCTGAAAAGCGGCGATCTGCTGCTGGATCCGCTGCGCTTTGGTGTGGCAGGCGGCAGTCTCAACAGTACCATCCGGCTGGAGGGCGATCGATCGCCGATGCGTGGCCGGGTTGACCTTCATGTCCGTAAGCTGCAGCTGCGTCAGCTCTTCCCGACGGTGGACGCAATGAAGAACAGCCGTGGTCAGCTCAATGGCGATGCCAGCTTTACCGGCACTGGTAACTCAGTGGCCGATCTGCTGGCGACCAGCAACGGTCAGCTTAAGCTGCTGATGAATGATGGACTGATCAGCCGCAGCCTGATGGAAATTGCCGGACTCAACGTCGGTAACTACGTGGTGGGCAAGCTGTTTGGCGATGACCAGGTGCGTATCAACTGTGCTGCGACCGATCTCAGACTGCAGAACGGTGTGGCGACGCCTAACCTGTTTGTGTTTGATACCGAGAACGCGATTATCAATGTGTCAGGTAATGCGAACTTCGGCAGTGAGCGGCTGGATCTGTCGGTGAATCCGGAGAGCAAGGGCATCCGCATCGTGACGCTGCGCTCCCCGCTCTACGTGCGCGGCACCTTTAAAAATCCGGATGCAGGCGTGAAAGCGGGGCCACTGCTGGCCCGCGGTGCCGCTGCCGTGGCACTGGGTGCGGTCGTCGGTCCGGCAGCGGCCCTGCTGGCCATGATCTCGCCAAGTGATAACGAAGACAATCAGTGCAGCACCGTCCTGCAGCAGATGAAACAGAAGAAGTAACTAGTTGCGGTAGAGCACTTTGATAATGTGATAACCAAAGCCGGTCTTTACCGGCCCGTAAGGCGTCAGCAGCGGGCAGGTAAAGACCGCTTTATCAAAGGCCGGCACCATCTGTCCCTGCCGGAACTCGCCCAGATCGCCCCCCTTACGGCCGGAAGGACAGGTTGAGTGCTTCTTTGCCAGCTCCTGAAAATTGCCGCCTTTCGCCAGTTTCGCCAGAATCTCTTTTGCCAGCGCTTCCTCTTTGACCAGGATGTGTAAAGCCGCCGCGGTTTTCGCCATGTTGGTATCTCGGTTGTGTATAATTGCCGCCCAGTATAAACCCCTTTCTTTTGATTCAATCAGGCGATTTCTTTTATGCGTTTAAACCCCAGCCAACAACGTGCCGTCGAATTTGTTACCGGTCCCTGTCTGGTGCTGGCGGGCGCGGGATCGGGTAAAACCCGCGTGATTACCAACAAAATCGCCCATCTGATTCGTGAATGTGGCTATCAGGCGCGCCACATCGCCGCGGTAACTTTTACCAATAAAGCTTCGCGCGAAATGAAAGAGCGTGTGGCGCAGACGCTGGGCCGCAAAGAGGCGCGCGGCCTGCTGATCTCAACCTTCCATACGCTGGGACTGGAGATCATCAAACGCGAAACGGCGGCGCTGGGCATGAAGTCGAACTTCTCGCTGTTCGACGATCAGGATCAGCTCGCCCTGCTGAAAGAGCTGACCAAAGAGTGGCTGGAAGAGGATAAGACGCTGTTGCAGCAGCTTATCTCCACCATCTCGAACTGGAAAAACGATCTGATCGATCCGCAGGGCGCTGCTGCGCAGGCGAAATCACAGCAGGATAATATCTTTGCCCACTGCTATGCCCTCTATAGTCAGCATCTCAAGGCGTGCAACGTGCTGGACTTTGATGACCTGATCCTGCTGCCGACGCTGCTGCTGCAGCGTAATCAGGAAGTGCGTGAGCGCTGGCAGCAGCGTATCCGCTATCTGCTGGTGGATGAGTATCAGGACACCAACACCAGCCAGTATGAGCTGGTTAAGCTGCTGGTTGGCACACGCGCGCGCTTCACGGTCGTCGGCGACGATGACCAGTCGATTTACTCCTGGCGCGGCGCACGGCCGCAGAATCTGGTGCTGCTGAATCAGGATTTCCCGGCGCTGGAGGTGGTGAAGCTGGAGCAGAACTACCGCTCTTCGCAGCGCATTCTGAAGGCGGCCAATATCCTGATTGCCAATAATCCGCACGTCTTTGAGAAGCGGCTCTTTTCGGAGCTGGGGCAGGGCAGCGAGCTGAAAGTGCTGACCGCCAACAGCGAAGAGCATGAGGCGGAGCGGGTCACCGGTGAACTGATCGCGCATCACTTTATTAACCGCACGCAGTACAAAGATTACGCGATTCTGTATCGCGGCAATCATCAGTCACGGACCTTTGAAAAGTTTCTGATGCAGAACCGCATCCCCTATCGCATTTCTGGCGGCACCTCCTTCTTCTCCCGGCCGGAGATTAAAGATCTGCTCGCCTATCTGCGTGTGCTGACCAATCCTGAGGATGACAGCGCGTTTCTGCGCATCGTTAATACGCCGCGCCGTGAGATTGGCCCGGCCACGCTGCAGAAGCTCGGTGAATGGGCCAACCTGCGCAGCAAGAGTCTGTTTAACGCCAGTTTTGATGTCGGTCTGGGGCAGACGCTGAGCGGCCGTGGTCTGGAGCATCTGCAGCGCTTCACCCACTGGCTGAATGAGATTATCCAGCTGAGCGAACGTGAGCCAGTGAATGCCGTCCGCGATTTGATTCGCGGCATCGACTACGAAAGCTGGCTGTTCGAAACCTCCGGCAGCCCGAAAGCCGCCGAAATGCGGATGAAAAACGTCAACACGCTGTTTCAGTGGATGACTGAAATGCTGGAAGGCAGCGATATCGATGAGCCAATGACGCTGGCGCAGGTGGTGACGCGCTTTACCCTGCGCGACATGATGGAGCGCGGTGAAAGCGATGAAGAGCTGGATCAGGTGCAACTGATGACGCTGCACGCCTCTAAAGGTCTGGAGTTCCCCTATGTTTTCCTGGTGGGCATGGAAGAGGGACTGCTGCCGCATCAGAGCAGCATCGATGAGAACAACATCGAAGAGGAGCGTCGTCTGGCTTACGTGGGGATCACGCGGGCGCAGAAAGAACTGACTTTTACCCTGTGTCGCGAACGCCGGCAGTATGGCGAGTTAATCCGGCCAGAACCGAGTCGTTTCCTGCTGGAGCTGCCGCAGGACGATCTGCAATGGGAGACCGAGCGCAAAGTGGTCAGTGCGGAAGAGCGGATGAAAACCGGGCAGAGTCGGGTCGCCGGATTGAGAGCGATGCTGGATAAGGCGAAGAAGAGTTAAACCTCGCAGGAGGCGAAGGAAATTCGCCTCACGCGGGTGCTATTACGACAGGGTTAACAACCAGTGGACGTAAGACTGATAGTGGCTTTCCTGCTCCAGCAGTTCGCTGCGCAGCGGATGCGCCTCCAGCCAGCCTGCGGGCAGGGTCAGATGCAGGGCATCATCGTCTGCCAGTAGCCGCACTGCAGGCAGGGTGTCATCGCGACGGCGGGTGGAGAAAATAATCGCCAGCCGCAGCAGACGGCACATCCGTTCCGCCAGACGCGGCGGCAGCGCGTTTTGCTGAGTCAGCAATGCCAGATCGATGCTGCCGCTCTGATTTTGCAGTAAACAGGCCAGCAGCTTCTTCTGCGCCGGTGTGAAGCCAGGCAGATCGAGGTGACGCACCAGATACGCCGCGTGCTGTGGCGCATGACGGAAGTCGACGCTCAGGCCAATTTCGTGGATCGCGCAGGCGCTGAGCAGCAGCTCACGACAGCGCTGATCCAGCTTCCACGGCGTGGAAACCTGACGGAAAAAACTCTCAGCCAGCTGACGCACGCGGTCTGCCTGTTCGACATCAATGCTGAAACGGCGCTGGACGTTGTGCAGCGTACGGGTACGGATATCGCGGTCAATCGGCAGATGAAGCATGCCGTAAACCAGTCCTTCCCGCAGTGCACCACCAGCCAGCGTCATGCTATCAATGCTGAGCGTCTGGAAGATAGCGATCAGGATCGACAGGCCGCTGGGGAACACCAGTGCCCGTTCCAGCGTCAGTCCTTCAATTTCCAGCTCTTCCAGTTTGCCGCACTGAATGGCGCGCTGCTTCAGCTGCTGCAGTTTATTCAGCGTGATGCGCTCATCCATACCCTGCGCCACCATGATCTCCTGCAGCGCCTGAACCGTGCCGGATGCACCGACACAGGCCTGCCAGCCCTGCGCACGCAGCTGCGCGGCAATCGGCTGGATCATCTCACGGGCCGCCTGCTCAGCCTGGTCGAAGTTCTCTTTTGCCAGATGACGATCGCTGAAGAAGCGCTCCAGCCACGTCACACAGCCCATCGACAGGCTGAACAACACGGATGCGTGTGAGCCGTCGCCGGTAGCCAGTTCGGTACTGCCGCCGCCGATATCGACCACTAAGCGCTTGTCGGAACCGCCGGTAGTGTGGGCCACGCCCTGATAAATCAGGCGCGCCTCTTCTTCACCGCTGATGACGTTAATGGTACAGCCGAGAATCTGCTGGGCGGTGTCGAGGAAGGTCTGCGCATTGGCAGCCAGACGCAGCGTGGCGGTCGCCACCACGCGAATCTGATCGGGGGGAATATCCTGCAGTTGTTCAGAGAAGAGTCTGAGGCATTGCCAGCCACGCGACATCGCGTCGGCTGACAACAGGTTATTTTTATCCAGACCGGCAGCAAGGCGAACCTTGCGCTTAATTTTTGCGACGGTCTGAATACTGCCAGAGACTTCGCGCACCACCAACATATGAAAGCTGTTAGACCCTAAATCGATCGCTGCATAAAGTGACGACGCGCTGAGCATGGTGGCCTAACCTGAACGTTTGCGGTTGTTGTTGCGTGGAGCTCCGCGACGATTGGCGTTATTCCCTCCGCGACGCTGGCCATTGCCGGTACGGCTGCGTTGCAGACGTTTAGGCGGCGGTAAATCGGTTAACAACGCCTCGCTGCTGTACTTGCTGACCGGAATGCTGTGGCCAATGTACTCTTCAATTGAAGGCAGGTTCAGCGCGTACTCTTCACAGGCCAGGCTGATCGAGTGTCCGCTGGCGCCGGCACGACCGGTACGGCCAATACGGTGAACGTAATCTTCACAGTCATCTGGCAGATCGTAGTTAAAGACGTGCGTCACAGCCGGAATGTGCAGGCCGCGAGCGGCTACATCGGTGGCGACCAGAATATCCACATCACCTTTGGTAAAGTCATCCAGAATGCGCAGGCGCTTCTTCTGAGCCACGTCGCCAGTCAGCAGACCAACACGGTGTCCATCGGCAGCCAGATGGCCCCAGATATCTTCACAGCGGTGCTTGGTGTTGGCGAATACAATGGCGCGATCGGGCCACTCTTCTTCCAGCAGGGTCTGCAGCAGGCGCATTTTCTCTTCGTTAGACGGATAGAAAAGCTCTTCCTGAATGCGATGGCCGGTTTTTTGTTCCGGTTCCACTTCGACATATTCAGCGCTGTTCATGTGCTCAAACGCCAGTTCGCGGACGCGGTAAGAGAGCGTCGCCGAGAACAGCATGCTCAGACGCTGCGTAGCAGGCGGCATGCGACGGAACAGCCAGCGGATATCTTTAATAAAGCCGAGATCGAACATGCGATCGGCTTCGTCCAGCACCATGACCTGAATGGCACCGAGATTGACATGATTCTGCTTCGCGTAATCGATCAGGCGGCCGGTGGTTGCCACCAGAATATCAACGCCCTGTTCCAGCACTTTCAGCTGTTTATCATAACCGTCTCCGCCATAGGCGAGACCCAGTTTCAGGCCGGTTGAGGCGGTAAGGGGTTCGGCATCCGCATGAATCTGCACAGCAAGTTCACGCGTCGGCGCAAGAATTAAAGCCCGTGGCTGGTTAACCTGACGACCTTCCGCCGCAGGATGAGAGAGAAGATGATGAAACGTTGACGTCAGAAACGCCATCGTTTTGCCGGTACCGGTTTGCGCCTGGCCTGCAACATCACGCCCTGAAAGCGTAAAAGGCAGAGCTAACGCCTGAATCGGCGTGCAGTATTGAAAGCCTTTACTATCAAGGGCTTCCACCACTTTTGGGTGCAGGGCGAAGTCGGAAAACTTCTGTTCAGTTAAGTGTGTTTTGCTCATAGTGTGGTAGAATATCAGCTTACTATCGCTTTACGAAAGCGTATCCGATGAAATAAAGTCAACCAACATTGGTATATATTACGCCAATTCGCCAGGCATAATCTTTGGAGTAAAACATGAGCAGCGATAAAATCGTTCATCTGACTGATGACAGTTTCGACACCGACGTGCTGAAAGCCGACGGCGTTACACTGGTAGATTTCTGGGCTGAATGGTGTGGTCCTTGCAAAATGATCGCGCCCATCCTTGATGAAGTTGCAGAAGAGTATGATGGCAAGCTGACCATCGCTAAGCTGAATATTGATGACAACCCAGGCACGGCACCGAAATACGGCATTCGTGGTATCCCGACGCTGCTGCTGTTTAAAAATGGCGAAGTCGCCGCGACCAAAGTGGGCGCGCTGTCTAAAGGCCAGCTGAAAGAGTTCCTGAACGCCAACCTGGCGTAATTCAGGGCTGAACGTCTGGCAGTGGTGAATTTATCTCCTGCTGCTGGACGTTCGCTTTCGGGCGTGCTAAGTTACCAATACTGCATTACGAACTTACCTTGTAGTTTGCATCTGAAAGTTTTCCCTTGTTGAACCCTGTCGCCCTGTACCTTATAAAGATAGAACGGTTCAGCAATCTTACGGTTAGCTCCAACTCTGGCATCACATTCGGACATCTGCCTGCATACCGATCGCCATTTCATACGATGATCGTCGGGAAGAGCCGAAAAGAGCCATTAACGGCATGGATTAATTGCCATACCACTCACGACAAACATTCCGAGTATTACCCCGAGTTTAAGAACCCATCACTATGAATCTTACCGAATTAAAGAATACGCCGGTTGCTGAGCTGATTACTCTCGGCGAAAATATGGGGCTGGAAAATCAGGCTCGCATGCGCAAGCAGGACATTATCTTTTCCATCCTGAAGCAGCACGCGAAAAGCGGCGAAGACATCTTTGGTGATGGCGTGCTGGAGATTCTTCAGGATGGATTTGGATTCCTCCGTTCCGGAGACAGCTCCTACCTCGCCGGCCCTGACGATATCTACGTTTCCCCCAGCCAAATCCGCCGCTTTAACCTCCGCACTGGTGACACCATCTCTGGCAAAATCCGTCCACCAAAAGAAGGTGAACGTTATTTTGCGCTGCTGAAAGTTAACGAAGTTAACTACGACAAGCCGGAAAACGCGCGTAATAAGATTCTGTTCGAAAACCTCACGCCGCTGCACGCAAATAAACGTCTGCGTATGGAACGGGGTAATGGCTCAACGGAAGATTTAACCGCTCGCGTACTCGATCTGGCATCACCGATCGGTCGTGGCCAGCGTGGTCTGATCGTGGCACCGCCGAAAGCCGGTAAAACCATGCTGCTGCAGAACATCGCGCAGAGTCTGGCGTACAACTACCCGGATTGCGTGCTGATGGTGCTGCTGATTGACGAGCGTCCGGAAGAAGTGACCGAGATGCAGCGTCTGGTGAAAGGCGAAGTTATCGCCTCAACCTTCGATGAGCCTGCTTCGCGCCACGTTCAGGTTGCTGAAATGGTGATCGAGAAGGCCAAGCGTCTGGTTGAGCATAAAAAAGATGTCATCATCCTGCTCGACTCCATCACACGTCTGGCGCGTGCCTACAACACCGTGGTGCCTGCTTCAGGTAAAGTCCTGACCGGTGGTGTGGATGCCAACGCCTTGCATCGTCCAAAGCGTTTCTTTGGTGCTGCACGTAACGTGGAAGAGGGCGGAAGCCTGACCATCATCGCGACCGCGCTGGTCGATACCGGTTCGAAGATGGACGAAGTGATTTACGAAGAGTTTAAAGGTACCGGTAACATGGAACTGCATCTCGCCCGTAAAATTGCTGAAAAACGCGTCTTCCCGGCGATTGATTACAACCGTTCTGGTACGCGTAAAGAAGAGCTGCTCACCTCTCAGGAAGAGCTGCAGAAGATGTGGATCCTGCGTAAGATTATTCACCCGATGGGCGAAATCGACGCAATGGAATTCCTCATCAACAAACTGGCGATGACCAAAACCAATGATGAATTCTTCGATATGATGAAGCGTTCATAATCCGATACTGCCAGGCCGGACCACAGATTCGGCTTTTTTAGTTCAAATGCGCAGAAAATCGACCTTACGCCACGTCTCAACGTGGCGTTTTTCATTTGTGAGCTATAGGATTGAACACTGGCAGGAGCATTTATAATGACTGTGGTAGTGATGGCGAATTTATGACCGTTCGTCTGTTTCTTTATGCAGAATTCGGAATCCGACACAGCACCAGGTGCGCTTTTTCGCGTATTGTGGTGCGGGATGTTAGCTGAGAGCGTTTAACGTGAATTTACTCACTATGAGTACTGAGCTTGGTTTAATTTTTCTCTTTTCCCTGGCTTTCCTCTTTTTTGCTCGAAAAGCAGCTAAAAAAATTGGTTTAGTTGACAAGCCTAACTCACGTAAACGTCATCATGGCGCGATTCCGTTGGTGGGCGGCATTTCCGTGTTCGCAGGTATCTGCTTTACGTTTGCCATCACCAACTACTATCTGCCACACGCACTGCTCTATCTGGGCTGCGCCGGGGTTCTGGTGCTGGTTGGCGCACTGGATGACCGATTCGATATCAGCGTCAAAATTCGCGCAGTCGTACAGGCCATCGTCGCGCTGGTGATGATGTTTGGCGCAAAGCTCTATCTGCTCAGCCTGGGCTTTATCGTCGGTCCTTTCGAGCTTATCGTGGGACCCTTCGGCTATGTGCTGACGCTGTTTGCCGTCTGGGCTGCGATCAACGCCTTTAATATGGTAGACGGGATCGATGGTCTGCTGGGCGGACTCTCCTCGGTCACCTTTGCCGCGATGGGCATCATCCTCTACTTCGACGGCCAGACCAGCCTTGCGATGTGGTGCTTTGCGATGATTGCTGCCACGCTGCCCTATATTCTGCTTAACCTCGGCTTCCTGGGGCGTCGCTTCAAAGTCTTTATGGGCGATGCCGGCAGCACCATGATCGGCTTCACCATTATCTGGATTCTGCTGGAAACGACGCAGGGCCTGAGCCATCCCATTACACCCGTTACCGCACTCTGGCTGATCGCCATTCCGCTGATGGATATGGTGGCGATTATGTATCGTCGTCTGCGCAAAGGCATGAGCCCGTTCTCGGCCGATCGTCAGCACATCCACCATCTGATTATGCGTGCCGGTTTTACCTCGCGTCAGGCCTTTGTCCTGATTACCGTTGCGGCGGCCATCCTCGCTGGTATCGGTGTACTGGGTGAATATCTGGCGTTCATTCCGGAGTGGGTGATGCTGCTGCTGTTCCTGGGCGCTTTTATGGTTTATGGCTACTGCCTGAAGCATGCGTGGCGCGTGGCGCGACGCGTCCGGCGTATCAAGCGTCGTCTGAGCCATCATCGCGAAGCAAAAAATAAATGAACCCGATGCTGAAAAAGGATACCTCTGCCATGCCTGCTGACGTTGTGGACAACGAACTGGATATTCGCGGCCTGAGCTGCCGTTTATGGCGTGGCAAACGCTGGATTGTCGGGCTGGCGCTGCTGTTTGCTCTGATTGCCTGGCTGGCGACGCTACTATTGAAACAGGTCTGGAGCACCACGGCGATCACCGATCGCCCGACGGTGAACATGCTGGGCTCTTACTATGCGCAGCAGCAGTTCCTGACCAATCTGGATGTGCGCAACAATGCCCTGACGCTGGCTGCACCGTCACCGACGGTGATGGATCAGGTTTATCAGGAGTTCACCATGCAGCTTGCCTCCTGGGATACGCGTCGGGAGTTCTGGCAGCAAACGGATTACTACAAGAACCGTAAAACCGGCAATGCGCATAACGATGCCGCGCTGCTCGACGATTTGATCGGCAACATCCTGTTCACGCCCGCAGACGCAGCACATAACCTGCCCGATAACGTCAAACTTAAAGCGGAAACAGCAGGCGACGCTAACAATCTGCTGCGGCAGTACATCGCTTACGCCAGTGAGCGCGCCGCGCGTCATCTGAATGATGAGTTAAAAGGGGCCTGGCGGGCGCGTACCGATCAGTTGCAGGCGCAGGTAAAACGTCAGGAAGATGTGGCTAATGCGGTATTCCAGCGCCAGCAGCATCGGCTGGAGCAGGCGCTGAAGATTGCCAGCCAGCAGGGCATCAACGAGAAACAGACGCGCGAAGCGGGTGAGAACCTGGCAGACAGCGACCTGTTCCTGCTGGGCCAGCCCGTTCTGCAGGGACAGCTGGATACCCTGCGCGCCACCGGTCCGGAATTTGATATCAGCTATGATCAGAACAGAGCAATGCTGACCACGCTGCAGACCGGGCCAAAACTGAACAGCCAGTTCCAGACCTACCGTTATCTGCGTACGCCGGAAGAGCCGGTATCACGTGACAGTCCGCGACGTCTGTTCATGATGATTATGTGGGGTGCCGTTGGGGCATTAACAGGCGCGGGAGTGGCGCTGGCACGTCGTCCGCGTCTGATGTCAGACACGCATGATTGAGAGAAACAGTGTGAAAGTTCTGACCGTATTTGGTACTCGTCCGGAAGCGATTAAAATGGCGCCGCTGGTGCAGGCGCTGTCGCAGGATCCCGCTTTTGAATCGCGACTGTGCGTGACCGCTCAGCATCGCGAAATGCTCGATCAGGTGCTGCGTCTGTTCAAGCTGGAGCCGGACTATGATCTCAATATTATGCGTCCTGAACAGGGGCTGACCGAGATCACCTGCCGCATTTTAGAGGGCATGAAAACCGTCCTGCTCGACTTCAGACCGGATATCGTGCTGGTGCATGGTGATACCACCACGACGCTGGCGGCGAGTCTGGCGGCTTTTTATCAGCAAATCCCCGTCGGGCATGTGGAGGCAGGTCTGCGTACCGGCGATCTCACCTCGCCGTGGCCGGAAGAGGGTAACCGTAAGCTCACTGGCCATCTTGCCCGCCTGCACTTCACGCCTACCACCCGCTCGCGTCAGAACCTGTTGCAGGAGAATCTGCCCGATGCGCGCATCGTCGTCACCGGTAATACGGTCATTGATGCACTGCTGTGGGTTCGCGATCGGGTGCTGGACGACAGTAATCTGAACGCACAACTGGCGGCGCGCTATCCGTTTCTCGACCCGGATAAGAAACTGGTGCTGGTCACTGGTCACCGGCGTGAGAGCTTTGGCGGCGGTTTTGAACGTATCTGCAGCGCGCTGGCGCAGATTGCCCGCCAGCATCCCGAGGCGCAGATTGTCTATCCGGTACATCTCAATCCCAATGTCAGCGAGCCGGTTAACCGGATACTCAGCGGCATTGAGAATATCATTCTGATTGAACCGCAGGAGTACCTGCCTTTTGTCTGGCTGATGAACCGCGCCTGGCTGATCCTTACCGATTCCGGCGGCATCCAGGAGGAAGCGCCTTCACTGGGCAAGCCGGTACTGGTGATGCGCGACACCACCGAGCGTCCTGAAGCCGTCGATGCCGGAACCGTCAGACTGGTGGGAACCGATATCGCCAGAATCGTTGCCAGCGTCAGCGAATTGCTGAGTGATGACGATGCGTGGCAGGCGATGAGCCATGCCCATAATCCGTATGGCGATGGCAAAGCCTGTGGTCGTATTTTACAAGCCTTAAAAGATAACCGAGCCGAATTATGAGTTTTGAAACCATCTCCGTGATTGGACTGGGATACATTGGGCTGCCGACGGCAGCCGTTTTTGCCTCAAAGGGAAAAAAAGTGGTGGGCGTGGATATCAACGCGCGCGCCGTAGAAACCATCAATCGTGGCGCGATCCACATTGTGGAACCCGATTTAGATCAGGTGGTGCATGCGGCCGTGACGCGTGGCGATCTGCGCGCCACCACGCAGCCTGGAGCCGCTGACGCTTTTTTGATCGCCGTACCGACGCCATTCAAAGATGATCATCAGCCCGACCTGCGCTTTGTGAAAGCCGCGGCGGAATCGATCGCGCCGGTTCTTAAAAAGGGCGATCTGGTGATTCTGGAATCGACCTCGCCGGTGGGCAGCACTGAACAGATGGCCGACTGGCTGGCTGCGGTGCGTCCCGACCTGCGTTTTCCGCAGCACGGAGAGACGCCCGATATTTTTGTCGCCTACTGCCCGGAGCGCGTGCTGCCCGGCCAGGTGATGGTTGAGCTGATTAACAATGACCGGGTGATTGGCGGCATGACGCCCGCCTGTTCCGCCCGCGCCAGCGAGCTTTATCGGCTGTTTTTAAAAGGCGAATGCGTTGAAACCAACGCCCGTACCGCCGAGATGTGCAAGCTGACCGAAAACAGCTTCCGTGACGTGAATATCGCCTTTGCCAATGAGCTGTCACTGATTTGTGCCGACCAGGGAATTAACGTCTGGGAGCTGATTGCGCTGGCGAATCGCCATCCGCGCGTCAACATTCTGCAGCCGGGTCCGGGCGTTGGGGGGCACTGTATCGCCGTCGATCCCTGGTTTATCGTGGCGCAGAATCCCGAATTAGCTCGCCTGATCCGCACCGCGCGCGAGGTGAATGACGCCAAGCCGCAGTGGGTGCTGGACCAGGTGAAAACCGCGCTGGCGGACTGCCTGACCCAGACCGGCAAGCGCGCCAGCGATATCACCATCGCCTGCTTTGGCCTGGCCTTTAAACCCAATATCGACGACCTGCGCGAAAGCCCGGCGGTGGGCGTGGCCCAGAAGATTGCCGAATGGCACAGCGGCACCACCTGGGTGATTGAACCGCACATTGAGCAGCTTGCTGACTCGCTGGCTGACAAAGCAGAGCTGGTCTCCTGCGAGCAGGCGCTGGCCCAGGCCGATATTCTGGTGATGCTGGTTGATCACCGCGCCTTCCGCACCATTGATGCCGCTGATGTTCAGCAGAACTGGATTGTCGATACCAAAGGTGTCTGGCGATGAAGCGCTTTCTGATTACGGGCGGTGCCGGTTTTATCGGCTCGGCTCTGGTGCGCTTTCTGATCGCAGAAACCAGACATCAGGTGGTGGTGGTCGATAAACTCAGCTATGCCGGAAATCTGGCGTCACTCGCCAGCGTGGCCGATTCGCCCCGCTTCTGTTTTGAGCAGGTCGACATCTGTGATCGTGCGGCGCTTGATCAGGTTTTTGCCCGTCATCAGCCAGACTGCGTGATGCATCTTGCGGCTGAAAGTCATGTTGATCGCTCGATTGATGGACCGGTGGCCTTTATTGAGACCAATATTGTCGGGACTTATCAGTTGCTGGAAGCCGCGCGTTTTTACTGGCAAAACCTGGATGACGCGCGCAAGACGGCTTTTCTGTTTCACCATATCTCGACCGATGAAGTGTTTGGCGATCTGCATGACAGCCAGGCTTACTTCACCGAAACCACCCCTTATGCGCCAAGCAGTCCTTATGCCGCCTCTAAGGCCAGCAGCGACCATTTAGTACGGGCCTGGCTTCGAACCTACGGTCTGCCCACGCTGGTTACCAACTGCTCGAACAACTACGGTCCCTGCCATTTCCCGGAGAAGCTGATCCCGCTGACCATCATCAATGCGCTGGCTGGTAAAGCCTTGCCGGTTTACGGCAACGGCCAGCAGATTCGTGACTGGCTTTACGTTGAGGATCACGCTCGCGCACTCTATCAGGTGGTCAGTCAGGGCAAGCCAGGCGAGACCTATAATATTGGCGGCCATAACGAGCGCCGCAATATTGAGGTAGTCGAAACCATCTGCAGCCTGCTTGAAGAGCTGGCCGCAGAACAGAAACCTGCCGGGCTGGCGCATTATCGCGACCTGATTACCTATGTCACTGACCGGCCCGGTCACGATCAGCGCTACGCCATCGATGCCAGTAAAATTGCGCATGAACTTGGCTGGGTGCCGCAGGAAACCTTTGAAAGCGGCATGCGTAAAACCGTGGCATGGTATCTGGCTAATCCCGCCTGGTGGCAGGCCATTCTGGATGGTCGCTATCAGGGCGAACGCCTCGGCTTATCGCAATAAACCCGCGTAAGGAGCAGTGATGAAAGGCATCATTTTAGCGGGAGGCTCGGGCACGCGGTTACACCCGATAACCCGGGCAGTATCAAAGCAACTTCTGCCGGTCTACGACAAACCGATGATCTACTATCCGCTTTCCGTGCTGATGCTGGCGGGGATTCGCGACATTCTGTTGATCACCACGCCGGAAGATCGGGCACAGTTTGAACGCCTGCTGGGTGATGGCAGTGAATTTGGGATACGCCTGAGCTATGCGGTGCAGCCCAGTCCTGATGGGCTGGCGCAGGCCTTTATCATTGGCGAATCTTTTATCGGCGATGACAATTGCTGCCTGGTGCTGGGTGACAATCTCTATTTCGGTCAGGGCTTCAGTCCCAAGCTGCGGAAAGTCGTCGAACAGAATCGTGGCGCAACGGTGTTCGGCTATCAGGTTATGGACCCGGAGCGTTTCGGTGTGGTGGAGTTTGACGATAACTTCAAAGCGATATCGATTGAAGAGAAGCCCCAGCAGCCGAAATCGCGCTGGGCGGTCACCGGACTCTATTTCTATGACAACCAGGTTATCGAATTCGCAAAACAGGTTAAGCCCTCTTCGCGGGGCGAGCTGGAAATTACCGCCATTAACCAGATGTATCTGGAGCGCGGTGAGCTGACGGTCGAACTGCTGGGACGCGGCTTTGCCTGGCTTGATACTGGCACCCACGACAGCCTGGTGGAAGCCAGCATGTTTGTGCAGACGGTGGAAAAACGTCAGGGCTTTAAAATTGCCTGCCTGGAAGAGATCGCCTGGCGTAACAGCTGGCTCAGTGATGACCAGCTGCGTGCTGCCGGTGAAGCGCTGACAAAAACCGGCTACGGCCAATACCTGCTGGATTTATTGCATGCCCGTCCACGTCAGTATTAATCCCCTTAGCTGGGAAAGTGCATTCTTCGGTGTTGAGACCGTGCGGCTGGAGCTGGAAGGTGACATTCCGCTGGAGCAGGCGCTGCACCATCCTTGTGCGCTGATGCAGATGAAAGTCGCGGCCAGCGAGACGGCGCTGATTGATACGTTGCAGCAGCATCAGTTCCAACTGGCAGAAGGCGAAGCGGACCTGGCGCTGGCGGTTAACGAGACGGAACGTCAGGCGGGAATTCGTATTGCGCGCGAAGCACAAATCCCGCAGCTGCGTGATGCAGCGTCACAGCTCTTCAGCCAGAGTCGTTTTCGCGCGCCCTGGTATGCACCAGACGCCAGCGGCCGTTTTTATGCGCAGTGGATTGAGAATGCGGTGCGCGGAACGTTTGACGATCAGTGTCTGGTGGGCAGTGATGCCACCGGCCAGCTGCAGGGTTTTGTGTCGCTGCGCGCAGTGGACGGCGATGCCCGCATTGGCCTGCTGGGCGTAATGCCTGACGCGCAGGGTCAGGGGCTGGGTCAGCGACTGCTGCTGGCGGCGGCGGACTGGGCGCGGGTAAGGCAGCTGGCTCAGCTTCGGGTGGCTACCCAGCTCAGTAATCTCACGGCGATGCGCCTCTATTTACGCAGCGGTGCCCGACTCGACAGCACCGCCTACTGGTTTTACAGGAAAGGTCATGATTCCATTTAATGCGCCCCCGATTGTGGGCACAGAAATCGAGTATATGCAGTCGGCGATGAACAGCGGCAAGCTGTGCGGTGACGGCGGATTTACCCGTCGCTGTCAGCAGTGGATGGAGCAGCGTTTTGGCAGCAAAAAAGTGCTGCTGACGCCCTCCTGTACCGCTTCGCTGGAGATGGCAGCGCTGTTAATCGATCTGCAGCCTGGCGATGAAGTGATCATGCCGAGCTACACCTTTGTCTCAACCGCCAACGCCTTTGTGCTGCGCGGCGCGCGCATCGTGTTTGTCGATGTGCGCCCGGATACCATGAACATTGATGAAACGCTGATCGAAGCCGCCATCACTGAAAAAACCCGCGCCATTGTGCCGGTCCATTACGCAGGCGTGGCCTGTGAAATGGACACCATTATGGCGCTGGCGGCAAAGCATAAGCTGTTTGTGATTGAAGATGCGGCGCAGGGTGTGATGTCACGCTACAAAGGTCGCGCGCTGGGCACCATCGGTCATATTGGCTGCTTCAGTTTCCACGAAACCAAGAACTACACCGCCGGTGGGGAAGGTGGCGCGACATTGATCAACGACGCCAGCCTGGTCGAGCGCGCCGAGATCGTGCGGGAAAAAGGCACCAACCGCAGCCAGTTCTTCCGGGGTCAGGTTGATAAATATACCTGGCGCGACATGGGATCGAGCTACCTGATGGCCGATCTGCAGGCGGCCTATCTCTGGGCGCAGCTGGAAGCCGCTGAACGCATCAACCAGCAGCGGTTACGCATCTGGCAGCGTTATTATGACGCACTCCAGCCGCTGGCCGCCCAGGGCCGCATCAGTCTGCCGGTGATCCCCGCCAGCTGCGAACATAATGCGCACATGTTCTACATCAAACTGCGCGATCAGGACGATCGCCAGGCGCTGATCAACTGGATGAAAGAAGCCGAGATACTGACGGTGTTCCACTATATTCCGCTGCACAGTTCACCTGCCGGTGAGCGTTTCTCGCAATTTGTCGGCGACGACCGCTTTACCACGCTGGAAAGTGAACGCCTGCTGCGCCTGCCGCTGTTTTATAACCTGTCGGATAATAATCAGAGCACGGTTATCAGCTCGCTGCTGAGCTTCTTTTCCTGATGTCATTAGCCAGAGCCTCAGTGTGGACCGCATCGTCCACGCTGATAAAAATTGTGTCTGGTTTGCTGGTGGTCAAACTGCTGGCGGTCAGCTTCGGCCCCGAAGGTGTCGGCCAGGCGGGTAACTTCCGTCAGTTGATCACCGTACTGGGTGTGCTGGCGGGCGCAGGCATCTTCAACGGCGTCACCACCTATGTGGCGCAGTATCAGCAGCAGCCCGGACAACTCCGGGCGATGGTGGGCACGGCATCGGCTATGGTGCTGGGCTTTTCCGGCGTACTGGCGCTGCTGTTTCTGCTGGCGGCGGCACCCATCAGCACCGCGCTGTTTGGTCACGACCGCTATCAGGGCGTCATCCGCGTCGTCGCTTTTCTTCAGCTCGGCATCGCCTGGGCCAACTTTACGCTGGCGCTGCTGAAGGGGTATCGCGACGCGCATGGTAATGCGCTGGCGCTGATTCTCGGCAGTCTGACTGGCATGGTGGGCTATCTGCTCTGCTGGTGGCTGGGCGGCTATCAGGGCGCATTGATCGGCCTGGCGCTGGTGCCGGCTTTGCTGCTGCTGCCTGCGCTACTGATGCTGAAACGCCGCGCGCCGCTGCCGCTAAGCTGGCTGCGGCCACAGTGGCACCCTGAGCTGGCGCGTAATCTGGCAAAATATACCCTGATGGCGCTGATCACGGCCGTGACCCTGCCGGTTGCCTGGGTAATGATGCGTAACCTGCTGGCAGAGCAGGAGGGCTGGGCGCAGGTCGGATTGTGGCAGGGTGTGACCAGCATTTCCGATGCCTACCTGCAGTTTATCACCGCAACGTTTAGCGTCTGGCTGCTGCCGACGCTGGCGCGGCTCGACAACAAACGCGACATCGCGCGTGAGATTGGCCGTGCATTGCGCTTTGTCCTGCCCGCCGTGGCGGTTGCCAGCTTTGGCGTCTGGGTGCTGCGTGACTTCGCCATCAGCCTGCTGTTCTCTGAGGCTTTTCGCGGAATGCGCGATCTGTTTATCTGGCAGCTATGCGGCGATGTTTTTAAAGTCGGTGCCTATGTTTTCGGATATCTGGTTATCGCCAAAGCCTCGCTGCGCTTTTACGTTCTGACTGAGATCAGCCAGTTTCTGTTACTGACCCTGTTCTCACGCTGGCTGATCCCGTTACATGGCGCGACGGGTGCGGCGCAGGCCTATATGTTTACTTATATGGCTTACTTTGCCCTGTGTTGTGGCGCTTTTATTGTTTACTGCCGGAAAAAATGACTTTAATTCACGTTTTGGGATCGGATATTCCCCACCACAATCTTACGGTGCTGCGCTTTTTCAACGACGTTCTCAGCGTTGAGCAGCCTGCGGCTTCGCCACGCCATTTTATGGTCGTGACGCAGCAGCCAGAGAGCCTGGCTCCGTTCAGTGCGTTACAGATCGAGTGTTTCGCCAGCAAGAAAGCGCTGGCGCAGGCAGTATTGCAGCGGGCCAGGAATCGTCAACAGCGGTTTTTCTGTCACGGTCAGTTTAACCCGTGGATCTGGCTGGCATTACTCAGCGGTAAACTGCGCCGTACACAGCTTTTCTGGCATGTCTGGGGCGCCGATCTTTATGAAGATTCGCCCAGCCTGAAGTTTCGCCTGTTCTATCTGGTGCGCCGGATAGCGCAGGGGCGTGTTGCACAGGTTTTTGCGACCCGTGGCGACCTGCATCACTACCAGCAGCGTCATCGCCGGGTTCCGGGTTCACTGCTCTATTTCCCGACCCGAATGCCAGATGCTGCCGTTGAGTCGGCGCCGTCAGAGCCGTTTACGCTGCTGCTGGGTAACTCGGGCGATCCGAGTAACCGGCACATTGAAGGCTTAAAAGCGATTCACGCACAGTTTGGCGAGCAGGTGCGCATCGAAGTCCCATTAGGTTATCCGCCGGGCAATGAGGCGTATATCAGCCAGATTCAGACCGCAGCAGAGGCGCTGTTCCCTAACGGGCAGGTGAATCTGCTGCGCGAAAATCTGGCGTTTGATGATTACTTAGCGCTGCTGGCGCGCTGCCATGTCGGCTATTTTATGTTTGAACGCCAGCAGGGGGTGGGCACACTTTGCCTGCTGATCCAGGCCAGCGTGCCGTTTGTTCTGACCCGCAAAAATCCATTCTGGCGTGATGTGGCAGAGCAGCAGCTTCCGGTATTGTTCAGCGAAGATACGCTGTCGCCTGCAGTCATCGCCGAGGCACGCCGGCAGCTGATGCGCTGTGATAAACAGGCTATCGCCTTCTTTGCGCCGGGTTATCTGGCAGGCTGGCGTACAGCGTTACAGCTCAGCGAAGGGGAGTTGTCATGAGTCTTATGCAGTTTGGCGGCCTGCTGGTGGTCTATCTGCTGTCGCTGGTTTTTATTCTGACCCTGACCTGGCGGGAATTTAAGCGCGTTCGTTTTAACTTCCATCTGTTCTTTACACTGCTGTTCTTACTGACCTTCTACTTCGGCTTCCCGCTGACCTCCGTGTTGGTGTTTCGCTTTAACGTGGACGTGATGCCGGTTGAGAATCTGCTGGAGGCGCTACTGTCGGCCACGGCGTTTTACGCCATTTATTACGTCAGCTATAAAGTGCGGTTGAAACCGGCGGGTGCGCCGCCGGCGAAGCCCTGGCTGCAGATGAACCGGGTTGAAACCCACCTGACCTGTGTGATTCTGGCGCTGGTCGCGCTGGGTACCGTGACGGTGTTCTTCATTCACAACGGTTTTCTGCTGTTCCGCCTGACCGCCTATAACCAGATTTTCTCCAGCGAAGTATCGGGCGTAGCGCTTAAACGCTTCTTCTATTTCTTTATTCCGGCGATGCTGATCCCCTACTTTTTACGCCCGACCCGGCGCAACTGGCTGCTGTTCCTGGTGGTGACGGTGGCCTTTGGTTTACTGACTTATGCACTGGTGGGCGGAACCCGCGCCAATATCATTATTGCGTTTGCCCTGTTCCTGTTTATCGGGATTACCCGTGGCTGGATCACCCTGTGGATGCTGGCAACGGCGGGTGTGATGGCGATTGGGGGGATGTTCTGGCTGGCGCTGCGCCGCTATAACCTCGACGTGATGGGCGATGAAGCATTCTATACCTTCCTGTATCTGACGCGTGATACCTTCTCGCCGTGGGAAAATCTCGCTAGGCTGCTGGATAACTACGACAAAATTGAGTTTCAGGGGCTGGCACCTCTGTGGCGTGATTTCTACGTGTTTATTCCGACCTGGCTCTGGCCGGATCGGCCGCTGGCGGTGTTGAACAGTGCCAACTACTTCACATGGGAAGTGCTGAATAACCATTCGGGCCTGGCGATTTCACCCACGCTGATCGGCTCCCTGGTGGTCATGGGCGGTGTCTGGGCCATTCCAGTTGGTGCTGTTGCAGTAGGGATGATTATTAAAGCCTTTGATGCGATCTATCAGCGTGGCTGCCTTGAGACGAACCGCTATACCGGTGCCATCCTGCAAAGCTTTTGTTTTGGCGCGGTGTTTAACATGATCGTACTGGCACGCGAGGGTCTCGATGCGTTCGGCTCACGAGTGGTGTTTTTCTGCCTCATTTTTGCTGCCTGTCTGGGCATGGCTAAATTACTTTTCTGGTTACTGGATCGCGCAGGTTTGATTCGCGACCGCAGCAGGCGGGTGTTGCACAGCCCGCTCTGATTAACCTCTGGGATTGACGGAAGATATGACAACGTTAACTGAGACGCCGCAGTACCGAATTCGCGGCGTTGATTTGTATGGCTTCGAAAATATGCCGTCGGCAGTGAATTTTCTGATGCCGCCGCAGAGCGTTCGCAGTGGTATTTTAGTGGCCATCAACGCGGAGAAGATCCTGACCGCTGAGCGGGATGAGGGATTGCGCACGCTGTTAGCGCAGGCGGAATATGCGTATGCCGATGGCATCAGCATCGTGCGTTCGATTCGTAAAAAGTATCCGCAGGCGTCAGTGCAGCGCATTGCGGGTGCTGATTTATGGGAAGCGCTGATGGAACGCGCCGGACGGGAAGGGACGCCGGTGTTTCTTATCGGCGGTCGCCAGCAGGTGCTGGATGAAACCTGCGATAAGTTACGTCGTCAGTGGAATGTGAATATTGTCGGTGCCCAGGATGGCTATTTTGCGCCAGCCGAGCAGGATGCGCTGTTTGCCCGGATTGCGGCCAGCGGTGCGAAGCTGGTGACCGTCGCGCTGGGCTCGCCACGTCAGGAGCTGCTGATGCTGGCGTGCCGTGCGTACTGGCCTGATGCCCTCTATATGGGCGTGGGCGGAACCTATGATGTTTTCACCGGCCATGTGAAGCGCGCGCCCAAAATCTGGCAGCGGCTGGGGCTGGAGTGGCTCTATCGTCTGATTCGGCAGCCGAGCCGCCTGCGCAGGCAATTAAAACTGCTTAAATATTTGCGCTATCACTGGCGCGGCGATCTCTGATATTGCTGATAAATGCCGCATTTTCAGGTATTACGAGAGTGGAAATGTACTATTTGTCGACGAAATGCACAAAGCGTAATCAAACGCGTCTTTTTATTTAAAAAGCACTAGACACGATGGGCGCTTATCTCTAGTATGCACATCCGCAACGGCGCTACGCGCCCGTAGCTCAGCTGGATAGAGCGCTGCCCTCCGGAGGCAGAGGTCTCAGGTTCGAATCCTGTCGGGCGCGCCATATCGTTTGTGCGCATGAGCTTCGGTGGTTGATTTACCGCGGTTGGCAGTAAAGATTTAAATGCTGCAGGTTTTAAACTTGTAACATTAAGAATAGTGGTGGCTATAGCTCAGTTGGTAGAGCCCTGGATTGTGATTCCAGTTGTCGTGGGTTCGAGTCCCATTAGCCACCCCAGATTTTGCTGGGAAACGCGAAGGTGGCGGAATTGGTAGACGCGCTAGCTTCAGGTGTTAGTGTCCTAACGGACGTGAGGGTTCAAGTCCCTCTCTTCGCACCAGGCAAAACAGTTAAAAAAATCGGCGAGTAGCGCAGCTTGGTAGCGCAACTGGTTTGGGACCAGTGGGTCGGAGGTTCGAATCCTCTCTCGCCGACCATTTTTAGAAACCTGTCTGAAAAGACAGGTTTTTTTTCGTCTGTAGAAAAGTGGATTTGAATTTCTGCGGGAGATATGGGCCGGGTTGGGTGCTGTAGAACAATGTTGCTGTGAGTTCGAGCCTGCGAAGAGAACACGGTCAGATCGGAAAGTCGCTTAAGCCATCCATTGGCCGCTCGGCCCGCGCGATTACGCACCTCATCCCTGAGGTGCGCCCGTATCCGGGCCAACGCTTCGCGTTGTTCAAAAACGCTCCCGGCGTTTTTTTCCGGGCGGTGGGACGCTTTCCTCCTCTGCCCGTGTTCCCTGCGCATTGAGCTTCTTCATTGCTGTAAACCCTCTGAAGCTTATGTAAGTACTTAATGCGTCTGCCAGACTTAAAGCGAAGGGAGCATACGCCTGTAGCAAAGCATCGCGGGCCAGGGACGGCCCGCGCTGAGCCCGCCAGGGATGGCGTCTTTTGCGTCTTTGTGAAAGGCGTATGCTCCCTGAAGCCCGCACTGCGGTGAGTGCGGGCGGTGCGTTTGAGCTTATCCGTGGCAACCAAAGCTACTCTGCTTTATATGACCAATAGTCTAAGCAACGTCGTGAATCGCAGACAAATAAACCATTGTTATTGTTGAAATCACCGTAAGAATTACCTTGCTGTCTCCATCCAGAGACAGAGAAAATGCCAGCTGTCGCCTGATACCGACACTTCATGCCATATCCCGCTATGACCAGACTTATCGATCTGTTTAAGGCATTGATTTATAGTTATTTTAAAAATAAACCTTAACCTGGCACGGCTTGTGCAATACTTCTGCTGTAGATGCTCATTCCACCTCTTATGTTTGCTGATGCTACATAAACCTGGGAATGATGCAGAGCCAATTTTAGGTACCTGTTGTCTGCCTGCCTGTATCGCGAAAGCCTTACAGGGTTAACAGACACCACGTTGAGTCAGGTACCTCCCGGTTGTCTTACCGACCTGATCTTACACCTGCCAATGGCAGGTGTTTTTTTGCGTGTAAGAATAGGGCGGCAGATTGCGGGCACAAAAAAGCCGGGCAAGCCCGGCTTTAACCTGTATGACAACCGCATCAGACGTTGGGGTTATTCTTCAGCGTCAGCAGCAATCCTTCACGGCGCATTTTCGCGGCCTCTTCCGGACGATGCAGACGATCATAAACATCCGCCAGCCACGCATAATCGAACGCATCCGGACGCTGTGCCAGCGCCTGCTGCAGCGCATCGGCTGCCTGCTGCCATTCGCCATGACGCATCAGCAACTGTCCCAGCGTACTGTGCAGCAACGGCGTTGCGCCATGCTGTTTGATCTGCTGGCGTAATGCTTTCTCCAGCGCTTCCGGATTACCGCTTTTGATGCGCGGCATCAGAAGCACCAGACGATCGTCATAATGACGCTTGAGGCCTTCCAGCACGATCGACTGTGCAGTGTCGTGATCGTTGCATTCAATCAGATGATCCGCCATTGCCACCTGCAGGGTCGTATCCTGACGGGTTTTGCGGCTCAGCGTGCTCCACCAGCGCTTCAGGCCATCACTGCCCTGATCGGCCATTGCCTGATTCATCAGACCCAGCCAGGCCTGCTGCTGTAACGCATCACGATGCAGCTCATCACCGACCTGCGCCTTCTGCATAGCAGGCAGAATATCCAGCAATGCACTCCAGGCACCCGTACGGACGTACGCCTGTTCGGCCAGGCGCAGCACTTCAGGGTGACGCGGCGCCACTTCCAGCAGACGGTCAATGCTGTGCCGCGCCGCATGATCTTCGTTACGGGCCAGCTGAATACGAGCGCGGGCAATTTCAACCGGAATGGTATTGCTTTCGGACAGCTCAGCAGCACGTTCAAGGTGCTGATTAGCACGGATCTCATCGCCACGCTGCTGGGCGGCTTCCGCGGCCAGCAGGTAGTTCGCTACCGGTACATCGGCGTGATCGGCATCTTTAGACAGCAGTTTCTCCACCTGACGGTGATCGCCTTCTGCCAGCTTCATCAGCGCAGACTGAGTATGACGCTGGGCGCGACGGCGTTTACGGCCGGTAAACCAGCCGCGGGTACGCGCCCCGGTGTGCAGCACGCGGCGCAGCAGCCATTCCACCGCCAGAATCACCAGCAGGCTGATGATAAGGATAATCACCAGGCCGGTGACGCTGGTTTCGATATTCCAGTTATCGGTCTGAATCAGCACGTAGCCCTGATGACCGGCAATCATCGGTCCCAGCACCACGCCCGCAATCAGCAGGATAAAGAGGATAAATACCTTAAGCATGCTTAGCCTCCCTGCTGATTAGCAGCGGCAGACGGTTGCGCCAACAGGTTCCGCACGCGTGTCTGCATCAGCTGTTCCAGCAACGGCTGACTTTCCAGGTTATCCGGCAGATCCATGTTGATGTTCTGCTGGCTCAGCTCATCCAGCTGGGCAAGGAAGCCTTTGGTAGCGGCATCATTGGTGTCGTACCAGGCGCGAACCCAGGCGGACACGGTGTCGATAGATTGTTTATAAATCTCATCCTGATGACGCGGTACGGCCTGCGCAGCGATCAGCAGACGCGAGCGGATATTCTCACGCAGGTAAACATCCTGGTTCGGAGCCAGCAGCGGCTGTGCGGTGTTATCGCGGCGGCGGATGGTAATAAAGTCATCCATAAAGTTATGCCAGCTTTTCACCAGATTCTGACGCCATTCGCGCACTGAACCTGAGAGTTCGCCGCCATCGCTGTCCATCGGCGCATCATCGCTGTCGTTGTCGGCCAGACGCAGATTATCAACGTTATTCGACAGCTGATTCAGCTTGAGGATCACGCCGTCGTAGTCGACCTGCGTAACGGAAGAGAGGTTACTGATATCCTGGGTCAGCGCACGACGCACATTCATTACGCTGGGATCGTTCATGTCAGCCAGGCTGGCATCGGCGCTTTTCAGCAGTGCCGCGGCGGTAGTGACATCCTGATCGCTCCAGAGTTTGCGGCCAGCCAGTTTCACCAGATAGTCCGCCTGTGCCAGCAGCCAGCTGCGCACGTCGTTGCCAGAAATTACAGCCACTTTCTCACGCAGCGTTTCCAGCTCTTTTGCTGACGCGGTCTGCTGCTGCTGTGCCGTCTGCAGGGCAGTTTCAGCGCCACTCAGTTGCTGTGTCAGCTGCTGTTTATCGCTGCTGGCCTGCTGCTGCAACGCGCTTAACTGATCGCTCAGCTTCTGATTGGTTTGTGCCTGTAAATCAGCCTGATGTTTCCCGTTAAGGTATAAACCCGCACCTATCGCCAGCGCGATGACAATCGCAACTGCACCCAACACCATGCCACCATTTTTCGCATTACGCGGTGGTGTGCTGTTGCTGGAAGGAGAGCGGTCGACCGCTGGGGTGGTTTCTTCAACCATGGCGGAGGAGTCTTTTTGTTCCGTCATATGTGGCACATCCCATTGTTAAAGTTCAACGTAACGCGCGCAGCAGCGCATCGTTATCGGCACCATCGGCTACCTGAATATCCTGCCAACCCAATCCTGCGGCCAGGGTAGCCAAACGTTCACTGACGACTATCAGTCGGCAGTTGAGCAGCCATTCCTCGCGATCAACCGCGGGGAATAGCGAAAAAAGCTGTTGTAACATTTCACCGCTGGTCACCACCAGCACAGAGACGCCGCGATCGCGCCAGCGGCGGCCTTCAACCGGCCCGTCATAATGCTTCTGGCAGCGCTGGTAGCAGGCAGCAAACGTTACCTCAGCACCTCGCCGGGTTAATGTCTCCGCCAGCAATTCGCGTCCAGGATCGCCACGCAGAATCAGCGCACGTTTACCGGCAACCTGCTGAAGCGTGTTTATCCTGATCAATTCCTCACTGGTTTCATGCGCATGAGGCCAGGTCACCTGCTGTCCGCTGACGGTGTGAAACGCCAGCGCGGTGCTGCGACCAATTGCATAATAGTCCAGCTCAGTGGGCCATGCTTTGATCGCGTGCTGGGCGTAGTGAATAACCTGCTGAGAAAGAATAAAGACGAGGTCGTCAGCACGAAGTCCGGCGAGCTTGTGAGGCAGGGAATCGAGGTCAGCGCCCGGTGCAAATTCGATTAGCGGCAGGCTCCACGCCTGTTTGCCAAGGGCATGCAGGCGTGACACCAGCTCTGCCGCTGCGGGTTCCGGGCGCGTCACCAGGATGGTCATGCCGGCGGCTGCCCCTGGTAGACCTCTTTCAGGATTTCACGCGCGCCGCCATTCAGCAGCTCATCGGCCAGTGAAATGCCCATCTGTTCAGCCTGCGCGCGGGGGCCACGACGTTCTCCGCTGACCATAACCCGGCCATCGGGCGCGCCGACCATGCCGCGCAGCCAGAGCTCATCGCCTTCCAGCACCGCGAAGCTGCCGATGGGCACCTGACAGCCACCCTCTAAGCGCGTATTCATGGCACGTTCTGCTCTGACACAGACTTCGGTGTCATCGTGATTCAGCGCCTGTAACAGGCTGATTAAGGTGGTGTCGTCCAGACGGCATTCAATGCCGACCGCACCCTGGCCCACGGCGGGCAGGGAAACGTCGGCAGGCAATGCCTGGCGAATGCGATCTTCCAGCCCCAGACGCTTCAGCCCGGCGACGGCAAGAATGATCGCGTCATACTCGCCGGCATCAAGTTTGCCGAGGCGGGTGCCGACGTTGCCACGCAGCGAGCGGATCACCAGATCCGGACGGCGCGCGCTAATCTGGCACTGACGACGCAGACTGGAGGTGCCGACAACGGCGCCCTGTGGCAGCGCATCAATGGAGTCATAATGATGAGAAACAAACGCATCGCGCGGATCGTCGCGCTCGCAGATGGTCACCAGGCCCAGACCTTCAGGGAAACTGACCGGCACATCTTTCATAGAGTGCACTGCCATATCGGCACGGCCATCCTGCATTGCCAGCTCAAGCTCTTTGACAAACAGCCCTTTGCCACCGACTTTTGCCAGTGGCGTATCAAGAATGATGTCACCTTTGGTGACCATAGGCACCAGCTCAACGCGCAGTCCCGGATGGGCACTCATGAGTCGTTGCTGTACATAATGTGCCTGCCATAATGCGAGCGGGCTTTGTCTTGTAGCAATTCTGAAAATTTTGTCTAACATGCTGTTAACCATTTTTATCGTTCACTGAATATCCTATCATCTCTGGGTGAATACTGTCAGTTTCAACGGATTGAAAACGGCCTGTGTGCGGTTTCAGGCCCGGTTTATCAAGCCATAGCGTGGCAACCCGTGCCGAAAAGGCGGGAAGCTGGTAAGAACGTGCTAAACTGTTAAGTAGCGCAACTTTCTTTACGGTCAATCTGCCGAGTGATAGATTGATCACGTTTCCAGCAATTATCTGCCCACTTTTTTACTTTTAATAAGCGGCAGAGTGTGGAAACAGGGTGCTTAAACACTGGGACAATCAGGCGAAACGTCTTGTACCTCTACATTGAGACACTGAAACAGAGACTGGATGCAATCAACCAGCTGCGCGTTGATCGTGCGCTGGCTGCCATGGGACCCGCTTTTCAGCGCGTCTACAGTCTGCTGCCAACCTTATTACATTATCAACATCCGCAGATGCCGGGTTACCTTGAAGGTAGCGTTCCACATGGCATCAGCTTCTTCACGCCTGATGAAAATCAACGCCAGCTGCTGGCCGACCTCACCGGCGACAGCGATCTGCGCCATGCCGATGCGCCGAAAGGTGAAATGCCGATCACCGCTATCTACTCTATGGGCAGCACCTCGTCTGTCGGCCAGAACAGCATCTCCGATCTTGATATCTGGGTCTGCCATCAATCCTGGCTCGATAATGAAGAGCGCCTGAATCTGCAGCGCAAATGCACGCTGTTGCAGAAGTGGTGTGTCTCAATGGGCGTGGAAGTCAGTTTCTTCCTGATTGACGAAAACCGCTTCCGTCACAACGAAAGCGGCAGCCTGGGCGGTGAAGATTGCGGTTCAACCCAGCACATTTTACTGCTGGATGAGTTTTACCGTACCGCGGTTCGTATGGCGGGCAAACGCATCCTGTGGAATATGGTGCCGGGCGAAGAAGAGCATCATTACGACGACTACGTGATGTCGCTGTATGCCAAAGGCGTGCTGACACCCAATGAGTGGCTTGACCTGGGCGGCCTGGGCACGCTGTCGGCGGAAGAGTATTTCGGTGCCAGCCTGTGGCAGCTCTATAAAAGTATCGACTCGCCTTATAAAGCCGTACTGAAAACGCTGCTGCTGGAAGCTTACAGCTGGGAATACCCGAACACGCAGCTGCTGGCGATGGATATCAAACAGCGCCTGCACGACGGCGAAATCATCTGCTTCGGACTTGATCCTTACTGCATGATGCTGGAGCGCGTTACGCACTACCTGACCAGCGTTGACGATCAGCCGCGCCTTGACCTGGTGCGTCGCTGCTTCTATCTCAAAGTGTGTGAAAAGCTCAGCACCGACGATCATCAGCAACGCACCGGCTGGCGTCGCGAGATCTTATCGCAGCTGGTGAAAGAGTGGGGCTGGAACGAAGAGAAGATCGCCATTCTGGACAACCGTGCCGGGTGGAAAATCGAGCGGGTGCGCGAAGCCCATAACGAATTACTGGATGCGATGATGCAGAGTTATCGCAACCTGATCCGCTTTGCCCGTCGCAATAACTTAAGCGTCAGCGCCAGCCCGCAGGATATCGGTGTGTTGACCCGTAAACTGTATGCCGCGTTTGAAGCGCTGCCGGGCAAAGTAACGCTGGTGAATCCACAGATTTCGCCCGATCTTTCTGAGCCGAATCTGACCTTTATTCATGTGCCGCCTGGCCGCGCTAACCGTTCCGGCTGGTATCTCTATAACCAGGCACCAGACATGGATTCGATCATCAGCCATCAGCCGCTGGAATATAACCGCTACCTGAACAAGCTGGTAGCGTGGGCCTGGTTTAATGGTCTGCTGACCCGCAAAACCCGGCTGCATATTAAAGGCAATGAGACCTGCGATCTGGCGCGTCTGCAGGAGCTGGTCAACGATGTTTCCAGCCACTTCCCGCTGCGTCTGCCTTCGCCGACGCCAAAAGCGCTCTACAGCCCGTGCGAAATCCGGCACCTCGCGATTATCGTTAACCTTGAGCACGATCCGACGGCGGCCTTCCGCAATCAGGTGGTGCACTTCGACTTCCGCAAACTGGATGTCTTTAGTTTTGGTCAGCAGCAGCAGTGCCTGATTGGCAGCATCGATCTGCTCTATCGCAACTCCTGGAATGAAGTGCGTACGCTGCACTTCAGCGGCGAACAGGCGATGATCGAAGGGCTGAAAACTATTCTCGGCAAGATGCATCAGGATGCCGCACCGCCGGATACGGTAGAAGTGTTTTGCTACAGCCAGCATCTGCGCGGGCTGATTCGCACGCGCGTCCAGCAACTTGTCTCAGAGTGCATTGAGCTGCGCCTCTCCAGCACGCGTCAGGAGCCGGGCCGTTTTAAAGCGCTGCGCATGGCGGGTGAGACCTGGGGTCTGTTCTTTGAACGCATGAGCGTCTCGGTGCAGAAGCTGGAAAACGCGGTAGAATTTTATGGCGCGATCTCCAATAACAAGCTGCATGGGTTGTCGATCAAAGTCGAAACGAATCAGACGCCGCTGCCACCGGTAGTGAACGGCTATGCCAGCGAAGGCATCATTCAGTTCTTCTTTGAAAACACCACGGATGAGCGCGGCTTCAACATCTATATCCTCGATGAGTCCAATCGGGTTGAGGTTTATCATCACTGTGAAGGCAGCAAAGAGGAGCTGGTGCGCGACGTCAGCCGCTTCTACTCCTCGTCACACGATCGCTTTACCTATGGCTCAAGCTTTATCAACTTCAACCTGCCGCAGTTCTACCAGATTGTGAACACCGGTGAGCGATTCCAGGTGATCCCGTTCCGGAGTCAGACGCTGACGCAGCTCTGTACAACGCAGCCTGACAACGACAACAGCGATTATCAACCGCGCTATCAGGTGCATTGATGCTGACGGGCTGCCTGCGCTCTGCAGGTGGCCGCTATCTTCCTGGCCTGTCACCCGGTTCACGCTATTTGCGGGGATTTCCTGTTGCTTTTCCACCTTCAACTGCGATGATAAGCATCCAGGTAAAGGACATTAAGAGCATAAAGAATGAAGAAAGTAATAAGCCTGTTGGCCATGACACTGGCAGTAATCAGCCTTGCAGGTTGTGGTCTGAAAGGACCGCTCTACTTCCCGCCGAAGGACCAGCCGAAGAAACAACAAGCCCCAACCGAACGCCAGAAAGCGGATGCCACTAAAGCCGATGTCGGCGGGCTGGTGACCGGCAATTCAGGCGTAAAAGCGAACTAATCTGATGGCTTATCCGGCGGAGCAAAAAATGCAGTTCTCCAAAATGCACGGTCTCGGCAACGATTTTATGGTTGTGGATGCGGTGACACAAAACGTCTTCTTTTCGCCGGAACTGATCCGCCGGCTGGCCGATCGTCATCTGGGGATCGGTTTCGATCAGCTGCTGATTGTTGAACCGCCTTACGATCCCGATCTCGATTTTCACTATCGCATTTTCAACGCTGACGGCAGTGAAGTGGCCCAGTGCGGTAACGGTGCGCGCTGTTTTGCCCGCTTTGTTCAGCTGAAAGGGCTGACCAACAAAAGCGATATTCGGGTCAGTACCCAGAATGGCCGCATGGTCCTCACCGTGACGCCTGATGACCACGTGCGCGTGAACATGGGTGAGCCCAACTTTGAGCCTCAGCAGGTGCCGTTCCGCGCTAACAAAGCTGAAAATCTCTATCTGCTGCGCGTGGCCGAACAGACGGTGATGCTGGGTGCGGTGTCGATGGGGAATCCTCACTGCGTCATCCAGGTTGAAAGTGTTAAAACCGCGCAGGTTGAACTGCTTGGCCCGATTCTGGAGAGCCACGAGCGCTTCCCGGATCGCGTCAATGTCGGTTTTATGGAGATCATTAATCCCGAACATATCCGGCTGCGCGTCTACGAACGCGGAGCGGGTGAAACGCAGGCGTGCGGCAGCGGTGCCTGTGCTGCCGTTGCATGTGGCATTCAGCAGGGCATTCTGGCACCGAAAGTGCGTGTCGATCTGCCTGGCGGGACGCTGCATATCTCCTGGAAAGGCGCCGGTCAGCCGCTCTATATGACCGGGCCTGCGACACACGTCTACGATGGGTTTATTCATCTATGAAAAATATCGAAGAGCAGGCTGACAGTTCGGTTCTGCTGGACGATCAGGCCGTCAGTGATTATCTGCGGCAGAATCCCGATTTCTTCATCCGTAATGCCCGTGAAGTTGAACAGATGGCGGTGCCGCATCCGGTGCGCGGCAGTGTGTCCCTGGTCGAGTGGCATATGGCGCGGCAACGCAACCACATTCAGCGGCTGGAAGAAGAGATCACACTGCTGATGGAGCAGGCCAGCGCGAACCATGAGCTGTTTGACCGTTTGCTGTCGCTGGAAAGTCATCTGGCCGCGGCTGATTCGCTGCAGGATATGCTCAACCGTCTGCATCGCTGGGCGCGTGAGCTGGGCCTGGCGGGTGCCAATGTGCGGCTGTTCAGCGACAAATGGCTGCTGGGTGCCCCCTCCGATTTCTTCCAGCTGAGCCTGTCGCGTCAGGCGTTTGAGCCGCTGCGTATTCAGCGTTTCGGCAACCAGCACCACTATCTCGGTAATATCAATGGGCCGGAACTGCTGCTGCTGCTGCCACAGGCCAAAGCAATTGGTTCGGTTGCGATGTCGCTGATGGGCGAAGAGGGCGATCTCGGCGTGCTGGTGTTCAGCAGTCGTGACAGCCAGCACTATCAGTCGGGCATGGGGACGTTGCTGTTGCAGCACCTGTCACAGATGATGCCTGGCTTGCTTTCCCGCTGGGTGGAGCGCGCATGAGCAGCGGACTGCAGGAGGCCGTCGACGGATTTCTGCGCTACCTGAAAGTGGAGCGCCAGCTGAGTCCGTTAACCCAGAGCAGCTATGCGCGCCAGCTTGCCGCGCTGGTGGCAATTGCGGATGAGATGAAGCTCGGCAGCTGGGCACAGCTGGAACCGGCGCAGGTGCGTAGCATGGCGGCACGCAGCCGTCGCGCCGGACTCTCAGCCAGCAGCCTTGCGCTGCGCCTCTCCGCCCTGCGCAGTTTTCTCGACTGGCAGGTAAGCCAGGGTTTGCTCTCCGCTAATCCGGCCAAAGGGGTGATGACGCCGCGTAAAGCGCGCCATCTGCCTAAGAATATCGATGTGGATGAAGTGAATCAGCTGCTGGAGATCGACCTTAACGATCCGCTGGCGGTGCGCGATCGCGCGATGCTGGAAGTGATGTATGGCGGCGGGCTGCGTCTCTCCGAGCTGGTGAATATGGATTGCCGCCACGTCGACCTCGATTCCGGCGAAGTGTGGGTCGTGGGCAAGGGCAGCAAAGAGCGCCGGGTGCCGATTGGCCGCACGGCGGTCACCTGGATCCAGCACTGGCTGCCGCTGCGTGAAACCTTCGGCGGCCAGGATGATGCGCTGTTCCTGTCGACGCGCGGCAACCGCATCTCCCCCCGTAACGTGCAGAAACGCTTTGCCGAATGGGGCGTCAGACAGGGTGTGGCGAGCCATATCCATCCGCATAAGCTGCGGCACTCTTTTGCCACGCATCTGCTGGAATCCAGCGGCGACCTGCGCGCCGTACAGGAGTTGCTGGGGCATGCTAACCTCTCGACGACCCAGATCTATACCCATCTCGACTTCCAGCATCTGGCTTCGGTGTATGACGCTGCGCATCCCCGCGCCAAACGAGGAAAGAACGAATGAAGTTTTATCGTCCGCTGTCGGCCATTAAAGCCATGACTTTCGATCTTGATGACACGCTCTACGATAACTATCCGGTGATCCGTCGCACCACGCTGGAGTCTCACGCCGCTTTGCAGGCTTTTCATCCGGCGCTGCGTGACTTCACGCCGCAGGATTATCAGCAACTGCGCGATGAATTGCTGCAGCGCGAGCCTGAAATCTATCATGACGTTTCAGAGTGGCGACGCCGTTCGGTAGAGCTGGCGATGCTCAATATCGGCCTCTCTGCTGCGGAAGCGACCGCGGGTGCGGCAGAGGTCATGGCGGTGTTCCATCAGTGGCGGAGTCAGGTCGAGATGCCGGATGAGACGCATCAGACGCTGAAAGCGCTGGCGGAAAAAATCCCGCTGGTGGCGGTCACCAACGGCAACGCCAGCCCGGAAAAAATGGGCATCGCTGAATACTTTCAGTTCACGCTGCGGGCCGGACCTGACGGGCGCGCCAAGCCGTGGCAGGATATGTATCAGCTTGCCGCGCAACGCCTTGATATCGCGCCACAACACATTCTGCATGTGGGCGACGACCTGACTACCGATGTCGCCGGCTCACTGCGCTGCGGCATGCAGGCCTGCTGGATTAACCTGCGACAGGGTAACCTGATGCATATCCCGGATGCGCGCCTGTTGCCGCATGTCGAAATTTCGCGGTTGGCATCACTCACCTCACTGCTATAATGGCTGTAAATTTATCCAGTCGTCTCCTCTTCTTTGCTTTGCCGCCGTCCCTTATCCGGCATCTGTGTCGCCGCCTGACTGGCCGCGACACTGCCTTGCGGCAGGCGGAATAAACAACGCGACGACGACGCTTTTTCTCTGGTAAACGGTGCTTATGGACGTTTCTGAACTGCTCGATGGTTTGAATGACAATCAGCGCGCGGCCGTTGCGGCTCCGCGCAGTAACCTGCTGGTGCTGGCAGGCGCGGGCAGTGGTAAAACGCGGGTGCTGGTGCATCGCATTGCGTGGCTGATGTCAGTAGAGAACTGCTCACCCTATTCGATTATGGCGGTGACCTTTACCAATAAAGCAGCCGCCGAGATGCGTCACCGTATCGAGCATCTGATCGGCACCAGCCAGGGCGGAATGTGGATCGGGACTTTCCACGGTCTGGCGCACCGTTTACTGCGCGCCCACCATCTTGACGCCGGTCTGCCGCAGGATTTTCAGATCCTCGACAGCGAAGACCAGCTGCGTCTGCTCAAGCGCCTGATCAAATCCATGAACCTTGATGACAAGCAGTGGCCTGCGCGTCAGGGCATGTGGTACATCAACGGCAAAAAAGATGAAGGCCTGCGGCCAAAGCACATTGAAAGCTATGGCAATCCGATTGAGCAGACCTGGCTGCGCATCTATCAGGCCTATCAGGAAGCCTGTGACCGTGCGGGTTTAGTCGACTTTGCCGAGCTGCTGCTGCGCGCCCATGAACTCTGGCTCAACAAGCCGCACATCCTCAATCACTACCGCGAACGCTTTACCAACGTGCTGGTGGATGAGTTTCAGGATACCAACAATATTCAGTATGCCTGGATTCGGATGCTGGCGGGCGACAGCGGCCGGGTGATCATCGTGGGCGATGATGACCAGTCGATCTACGGCTGGCGCGGCGCACAGGTCGAGAATATTCAGCGCTTCCTGCAGGATTTCCCTGGTGCAGAAACGATCCGTCTGGAGCAGAACTACCGCTCAACCAATAACATCCTGAAAGCGGCCAACGCCCTGATCGCCAATAACAATGGCCGTCTGGGTAAAGAGCTCTGGACCCAAGGCAGCGATGGCGAACCGATCTCTATCTACTGCGCCTTTAATGAGCTGGATGAAGCGCGCTTTGTGGTGAACCGCATCAAGGTCTGGATGGAGAACGGCGGTGCGCTCAACGACTGCGCCATTCTCTATCGCAGCAACGCCCAGTCGCGCGTGCTGGAAGAGGCGCTGCTGCAGAGCAGTATGCCGTACCGTATTTATGGCGGCATGCGCTTCTTCGAACGTCAGGAGATCAAAGATGCGCTCTCCTATCTGCGTCTGATGGCGAACCGCAATGACGACGCCGCCTTTGAGCGCGTAGTGAATACCCCGACGCGCGGCGTGGGCGATCGTACGCTCGACGTGGTGCGTCAGACGGCGCGTGAACGTCAGATGACGCTGTGGCAGGCCACGCGCGAACTGCTGCAAAGTCGCGCACTGGCTGGCCGCGCCGCGTCTGCGCTGCAACGCTTCTGTGAGCTGGTCGATTCACTGGCCACCGAAACTGCCGATTTACCGCTGCATGTTCAGACCGACCGGGTTATCAAAGACTCCGGCCTGTGGCTGATGTATGAGCAGGAAAAAGGCGAAAAGGGTCAGGCGCGTATCGAAAACCTTGAGGAGCTGGTGACGGCAACGCGTCAGTTCAGCTATCAGGATGAAGATGAAGATCTGATGCCGCTGCAGGCCTTCTTATCCCATGCGGCGCTGGAAGCGGGTGAAGGTCAGGCAGACAAATGGCAGGATGCGGTTCAGCTGATGACGCTGCACTCGGCCAAAGGGCTGGAATTCAGTCAGGTCTTTATCGTCGGTATGGAAGAGGGGATGTTCCCGAGCCAGATGTCGCTGGATGAAGGTGGACGGCTGGAAGAGGAGCGTCGTCTGGCGTATGTCGGTGTGACCCGCGCGATGCTCAAGCTGACGCTGACCTACGCTGAAACCCGCCGACTCTATGGTAAGGAAGTGTATCACCGGCCTTCCCGTTTTATCGGCGAACTGCCCGAGACCTGCATTGAAGAAGTGCGTCTGCGCGCCAGCGTCAGCCGTCCGGTCAACCATCAGCGGATGGGTGCGCCGGTGACCAAAAATGACAGTGGATTCGCGCTGGGTCAGCGTGTTCATCACGCAAAATTTGGCGAAGGCACCATCATTAATCTGGAAGGCAGCGGTGAGCACAGCCGCCTGCAGGTGGCGTTTCAGGGGCAGGGAATCAAGTGGCTGGTGGCGGCTTACGCGAAGCTGGAAACGCTTTAGCGCGCGGTTGACGGCTTTTTCGTCTCAGCGTAACATGCGCCCACTATTATCATGAGAGGACAATGCCTTGGACACGCCCAGTCGATGCTGGCTCAATGACCTGGATATCAGGCATAACATCTAAGGCTACCTCTTTACGCGGGTAGCCTTAGCGGTTATCAGCGACCTCCCTTTTTGATTCCGTCGCGCGAGTCAGCACTGATTTATCTCTGAAACTCTGTTTCCGTGTTCAGGCCGCACGTTCCATGTTGAGGAACGGCGGACCGCCTTGTCCCATTTAGTCTGCAATGGGGAGTATTGCTATGCTGAGCGCATTTAAACTGGATCACAGCCGCCTGACGCGACTGGAGCTGGAAGACGAAAACGACAAACTGACCACCTCCGTCTGGGTCGATCTGATCGAGCCGGAAGAGGGCGAACGTGACCGGGTGCAGACCGAGCTGGGCCAGAGCCTGGCAACACGGCCAGAGCTGGAAGATATCGAGGCCTCGGCACGCTTCTTCGAAGATGAAGATGGTCTGCATATCCACTCCTTCTTCTTCTATGAAGATGCTGACGATCACGCCGGTAACTCCACCGTGGCATTCACCATTCGTGAAGGCCGCCTCTACACGCTGCGTGAACGTGAGCTGCCCGCTTTCCGCCTCTATCGCATGCGTGCCCGTAACCAGACCCTGATCGACGGCAACGCCTTTGAGCTGCTGCTGGACCTGTTTGAAACCAAAATCGAACAGCTGGCGGATGAAATCGAGAACATCTACAGCGCGCTGGAGAAACTCAGCCGGGTGATCATGGAAGGTCAGCAGGGCGAAGAGTACGATCAGGCGCTGTCACGCTTAGCGGAACTGGAAGATATCGGCTGGAAGGTGCGTCTCTGCCTGATGGATACTCAGCGCGCCCTGAACTTCCTGGTGCGTAAAGCGCGCTTACCGGGTAATCAGCTGGAGCAGGCGCGGGAAATTCTGCGCGATATCGAATCGCTGCTGCCACATAACGAATCGCTGTTCCAGAAGGTCAACTTCCTGATGCAGGCGGCGATGGGCTTTATCAATATCGAACAGAACCGCATCATCAAGATCTTCTCGGTGGTCTCGGTAGTGTTTCTGCCGCCGACGCTGGTCGCTTCCAGCTACGGGATGAACTTCGAGTTTATGCCGGAACTGAAGTGGAGCTTCGGTTATCCCGCGGCTATCGGCCTGATGATTCTGGCCGGACTGGCGCCGTATCTCTACTTCAAACGTAAAAACTGGCTTTAGAAAAGCAACGGGCCATCTGAGATGGCCCGTTCTGCTGGCTCCCGTCCCGATTTCTGCGTACTCTGACCCTCCTGTTTTTACAAAAAATTAACTTCTTATGGACGCTTTTTCGTTACGCACGCAGTGGACGCTGCTGCTGCTGATTTCCGTATTGCTAGGTGCGGTGCTGCACTATTTTCACGTGCCTGCCGCGCTGCTACTGGGACCGATGATAGTGGGCGTGGTGATGGGCCTGTCGGGTGCCACACTGCGGATTGATAAACGATTCTTCCTGCTTGCCCAGGCGGTGCTGGGTTGCATGATTGCCCAGAGCCTCTCGCCTTCGATTCTGACACCGCTGATTCAGGACTGGCCGATCGTGCTGGCGGTGCTGCTGCTGACGCTGGCGGCCAGCGGCCTGTCCGGTTTTCTGCTGGTGCGCTTCAGTCATCTGCCTGGCCCGACCGGCGCATGGGGCTCGTCACCGGGCGGTGCTTCGGCCATGGTGGCAATGGCGGGGGACTTCGGCGCTGATGTACGGCTGGTGGCGTTTATGCAGTATCTGCGGGTGCTGTTTGTCGCCTCGGCCGCCGCGCTGGTCGCGCGTATCGGGCTGGGCGATGAAGCGCACAGCATCTCGCTGCTCTGGTTTCCCGCGCTGAATTATGGCTTTGCCATTACGCTGGTGGTGATGCTGACGGGCGCGTGGCTGGGCACACGACTGCGCATTCCCTCTGGCGCATTACTGCTGCCCGCGCTGGCGGGTGCGGTACTGAACAGCAGCGGCATCGCAGTGCTACAGGTGCCGGAATGGCTGCTGGCCGTAGCCTATGCGCTGATTGGCTGGAGCGTGGGTTTACGTTTTACCCGCCCGATTTTTCTGCTGGCACTGCGCACGCTGCCGCAGATGCTGGCGTCAATCTTCGGGCTGATGCTGTTGTGTGGCGGGCTGGCGTGGATACTGACGCGCATGCTGGATATCGATCTGATGACGGCCTATCTCGCCACCAGTCCAGGCGGGCTGGACACGGTGGCGATTATTGCTGCGGGAACTCAGGTCAACATGGCATTTGTGATGGCGATGCAGACGTTGCGCCTGTTCACTATTCTGCTGACCGGCCCGGCTTTAGCGCGCTTTATTTCACGCTATGCGCGCGCGGGAACGGAATGAAAACGCCACCGCATCGCAGACAAACACCAGCAGCGCCAGCCAGATGAAGCCAAAGGTCACCATCTTGTCTGGTGTGATGGTTTCGCCATAAAACACCACCGCCAGCACAAACATCAGCGTCGGGCCGAGGTACTGAAAGAAACCGACCGTTGAGAGGCGCAGCCGGCTGCAGGCCGCCGCAAACAGCATCAGTGGAATGGTGGTCACAATGCCGGCCGCGATCAGCTTCAGGTTAAGACTTAGCGGGTTAGCGGACAGATGACTGGTGGCGCTGTCGGCAAAGCCAAACAGATAAATGGCTGCCAGCGGAAACAGCCACAGGGTCTCAATCAGCATGCCGCTCTGCGCATCGACCTGAATCTTTTTGCGCATCAGACCATAAACGGCAAAGCTCAGGGCCAGCCCCAGCGCGATAACCGGCAACGATCCAAACTGCCACAGTTGCACCAGCACGCCAATGGTTGCCAGCAGCACGGCCAGCCATTGCAGACGACGAAAACGTTCGCGCAAAAACAGCATGCCGAACACCACGTTGATCAGCGGGTTAATAAAGTAGCCCAGGCTGGCTTCCAGCATATGCTGATTGTTGACCGCCCAGATAAACAGCAGCCAGTTGCTGCCGACAGTCACGGCCGTCAGCGCCAGCAACAGCACTTTTTTGGGCTGGCGCAATACGCTGCGAACGCCGGGCCAGCTGCGGCTCAGGGTAATCAGCAACAGCATAAAGAGTGCCGACCAGATCACCCGGTGCGTCATGATTTCTGTGGCGGGAACCTGTTTGACCAGCTTGAAATAGGCGGGCGCAATGCCCCAGATAAAGTAAGCGCCCAGTGCAAAGCCAACGCCCTGGCGGGTTTGTTGCGTATCCATATGCGATCCATTCAGTGGCGTGGTTAGCCGATAAGATAGGTGGCGGTAGCCGTGGCGATATAATCGCCCTGTTGATTGTGCAGTTCCACGCGCGCCACGGCGACTTTGTTGCCAGCGCGCAGCAGGCTGCTGGTGGCGGTGAAGCGCTCGCCGCGTCCGGGACGCAGATAGTCAACGCGCATGTCGATGGTGCCCATGCGTGACAGACGCTGACGCAGATCCGCTTCGCTGATGCTCTCCTGACGGGTTAACGCATTGCTGACGCAGACCATGCCCGCGGCCACATCGAGGACGGACGCGATAACACCACCGTGCAGAATCTGCTGCGCCTGATTGCCCACCAGCATGGATTTATTATTGAAGCTGATTTCAGCGTAGTCTGCGTCAAGACGCATCAGCTCCAGGCCTAGCGCCTGATTAAACGGCATGTGATAAACAAAAATTTCGCCGACCAGCTGGCGAGCGTCCTGCGGTGTCAGCACGGGTGATGACATGATGATGTGTCCTGAAAAAATCGGGCCAGAGGGGCGCGGAACATGAATGAGTTGTGTATTCTATGCCGCCTGCGAGGGTGTTTCCAGTTTAAGAAATCAGCACTCATGCTCACTGCCATTTGCGTGTAGAATGGCCTGCTTTTGACAACACCCTTTCAGTTATTCTGATACGCAGCTGCTCACCGGAGAATTTTATGCGTAAGCATCGCGCCTTGCTGGCGGCAATGTTGATATTTCCTGCGCTGGCGCAGGCGGATGAAGCCCGGATTAAAGAGGTTCATGACGCGCCACAGGTTCAGGGCAGCATTATTGCTAACCTGCTGGAGAAGCATGATAACCCGTTTGTTCTCTATCCTTACGAGAACAACTATCTGCTCTACACCTATACCAGCGACCTCAATAAAGAGGCGATCTCCTCTTATAACTGGGGTGAAAACGCCCGCAAAGATGAAGTGAAATTCCAGCTCAGTCTGGCATTTCCGTTATGGCGCGGTATTCTGGGCGACAACTCGGTGCTGGCAGCCTCTTATACCCAGCGTTCCTGGTGGCAGCTGTCGAATAGTGCTGAGTCATCACCTTTCCGTGAGACCAACTATGAGCCGCAGATTTTTCTCGGCTGGGCGACCGACTACTCGCTGGGTGGCTGGACGCTGCGTGATGTCGAACTGGGTCTGAATCACCAATCTAACGGACGAAGTGACCCGACCTCACGCAGCTGGAACCGTGTCTATGCGCGTCTGATGGCGGAGAACGGTAACTTCCTGGCGGAAATCAAACCCTGGTATCGCATCCCTGAAGGGGCGAGCAGCGATGATAATCCCGACATCACCAAATATATGGGTTACTACCGCACCCGGCTGGGCTATAAGCTCGGCGACAGTATCTTCAGCGTAGAGGGCAACTATAACTGGAACAGCGGTTATGGCGGCGCGACAATGGGCTGGAGCTACCCTATCAGCGAGCACGTCCGCTTCTATACTCAGGTGTTTAGCGGCTACGGTGAATCACTGATCGATTACAACCATCGCCAGACGCGTCTGGGTGTGGGTGTAACGCTTAACGACTTGTTCTAATCCCTAACGTAAGACAGGAATCGCGTGGCAACCTCGGCAGTTCTTAATCAGGAAGCGCTGGCTCAGCAGGTATTGCAGGATACCTTCGGCTACCAGCAGTTTCGTCCCGGTCAGCAGACGATCATTAATCAGGCGCTGAGCGGACGCGACTGTCTGGTGGTGATGCCCACCGGCGGCGGTAAATCGCTCTGTTATCAGATCCCGGCGCTGGTGCGCGAAGGGCTGACACTGGTGGTGTCGCCGCTGATCTCACTGATGAAAGATCAGGTCGATCAGCTGCTGGCGAACGGCGTGGCGGCAGCCTATCTCAATTCCACCATGACGCGCGATCAGCAGCAGACGGTGATGGCTGACTGCCGTACCGGCCGGGTTAAGCTGCTCTACATCGCCCCAGAACGCCTGATGATGGATAATTTCCTGGAAAGTCTGGCTCACTGGCAACCGGCGATGCTGGCGGTAGATGAGGCGCACTGTATTTCACAGTGGGGCCACGATTTCCGTCCGGAATATGGTGCACTCGGGAAGATGCGTCAGCGCTTCCCGGAATTACCGGTCATGGCATTGACGGCAACTGCGGACGAAACCACCCGCAACGACATCGTTAACCTGCTGCACATGCAGGATCCGCTGATTCAGATCAGCAGCTTTGACCGCCCCAATATTCGCTACACGCTGGTAGAAAAATTCAAACCCACCGATCAGCTGCTGCGCTACGTTCAGGATCAGCGCGGCAAATGCGGCATTATCTACTGCAATAGCCGGGCGAAGGTGGAAGACACCGCCGCGCGGCTGCAAAGCCGGGGTTTCAGCGTCGGGGCGTATCATGCCGGCATCGACAGCGAACAGCGTGCCCGCGTGCAGGAAGCGTTCCAGCGTGACGATCTGCAAATCGTAGTGGCGACCGTGGCTTTTGGCATGGGTATCAACAAGCCCAATGTCCGTTTTGTGGTCCACTTCGATATTCCGCGCAACATCGAGTCCTACTATCAGGAAACCGGACGAGCCGGACGTGATGGTCTGCCCGCCGAAGCGATGATGCTCTACGATCCGGCCGATATGGCCTGGCTGCGTAAATGCCTGGAAGAGAAAGTGCCGGGGCCCTTGCAGGATATTGAACGCCACAAGCTCAACGCCATGGGCGCGTTTGCTGAAGCACAGACCTGCCGCCGCCTGGTGCTGCTGAATTATTTTGGCGAGGGTCGCCAGCAGCCGTGCGACAACTGCGATATCTGCCTTGATCCGCCGAAACGGTATGACGGCCTGGTTGAAGCGCAAAAAGCGCTCTCCGGCATCTATCGCGTCGGCCAGCGGTTCGGCATGGGCTATATCGTTGAGGTCCTGCGCGGGTCCAACAACCAGCGCATCCGTGAACAGGGTCATGACAAACTGCCGGTTTATGGACTGGGCAAAGATCAGAGCCACGAACACTGGGTCAGCGTGTTACGTCAGTTAATCCATCTGGGGCTGGTGACGCAGAACATTGCTATGCACTCGGCATTACAACTCACCGAAGCAGCGCGGCCGGTGCTGCGCGGTGAAGTGCCACTGATGCTGGCGGTGCCGCGTTTAATCACCGCGAAAACAAAGAGCAGCGGTCCGGCGAAGTTTCACGGTGGTAACTACGATCGCAAACTGTTCGCTAAGCTGCGTAAGCTGCGAAAAGCGATCGCCGACGAAGAGAATATTCCGCCTTACGTGGTGTTCAATGACGCCACGCTGATAGAGATGGCAGAACAGATGCCGGTCAGCGCGTCCGAGATGCTTAGCGTCAACGGCGTGGGGCACCGCAAACTGGAGCGCTTTGGCAAACCCTTCCTGGTGATGATCAAAGAGCATCTTGATGATGAAGAGTAAAGGACACTAATCATGCTGATGTTATTCGCAACCGTGGCGCTGGTACATCTGGTGGCGCTGATGAGCCCCGGCCCTGATTTCTTTTTCGTATCGCAAACCGCCGCCAGCCGCTCGCGTAAAGAGGCGATGATGGGGGTACTGGGTATTACGCTGGGTATCGTTGTCTGGGCGGGCGTGGCGCTGATGGGCCTGCATCTGATCCTGGAAAAAATGGCGTGGCTGCATCAGATTATTATGGTCGGCGGTGGCCTCTATCTGCTCTGGATGGGCTGGCAGCTGATGCGCTCGGCGCGTCAGCGTCATAAGCAGCCGCAGCAGGATGAGCCGGTGGTAGAGCTGCCGAAACGCGGCATGAGCTTTCTCAAGGGCCTGCTGACCAACCTGTCGAATCCTAAAGCGATTATTTACTTCGGCAGCGTATTCTCGCTGTTCGTCGGTGACGATGTCGGTTCAGCAGAGCGCTGGGGTCTGTTCCTGCTGATTGTTGGTGAAACCTTTGCGTGGTTTACGCTGGTGGCAGCTATCTTTGCGCTGCCGTGGATCCGCGCGAAGTATCAGCGGCTGGCGAAGTGGGTAGATGGTATGGCTGGCGTTCTGTTCGCCGGTTTTGGTATCCACCTGATTATTTCGCGTTAAGCCCTAATGCCGGAGAGCGTGCTGCGCATCCGGCAGTCATTTCACCTCCTGTTGCCTCTTTCTGAACTTCACCTGGGTGATGGCTATCACAATCCAGGCCTGCTGACGTCTTTCTGCTGTCATCGCTGACAAAAAGTCACCCTTCGTTAATTAATGAAACCATCACCTCCGGTATGGTCGTATCGACGGACTCTTTTTCATGGAGAGGATGATGCGAGTAAAACCCCTTTTACTATTGTTTATCGCGGCCTTTATCAGCGCCTGCGCTTCCCCTGATGCTGCCCATAATCGCGTCTCTGAAACGGCAGAAGTAGATAGCGTGTCGGCTATCCTGTCGCAGGCACGCCCGGCATCAGAGCAGCCGCAAGGCGAAAGGATTAGCCAAATCTCTGCCGCGTTTCTCGGTACGCCTTATCAGGCGCATACGTTAACTGGTTCGATCAATACGCCGGAAGCGCTGGTGATCAATTTCAACGAAGTGGATTGTTTTACGCTGCTTGATTATGTCCAGGCGCTGAGCCGAAGCCATGACCGCGCCAGCTTTGAGGCTAGCCTGATTCGGACCCGCTACGCTGGCGGTGAGGTCAGCTTTCTGAAGCGCCGCCACTTCTTTTCCGACTGGTTCGCTGAGAACCCGCGCAATGCCGATGATGTCACCGGGACCCTCAGCCCGGATGCGGTGACGGTAGTGAAGCAGCTCAATCATCAGGCTCGTGGAAAAGAACAGGTGCCCGGTCTGGGTATCATTCCTCGCCGCATCACCTACATTCCGGCCCGGGCGATCACACCAAAGGTGCTGGCGCAAATCCACACTGGCGATTACATCGGGGTTTACACCCCCGCGCAGGGGCTGGATGTCACGCATGCCGGAATTGCCGTCCGGCATGATGGCCGGTTGTGGTTCAGGAACGCCTCATCACTGGCCGTTAATCGCAGGGTTGTCGATACGCCGTTCAGGGAATATATGCAGTCGAAGCCGGGCATGATTGTGTTGCGTGCGGTGCCACTGACTGCACCGTAGCAGCGGTAAGGAAGAAATTGCGCGCCGGATTCGGCGCGTCAGGTCTTAAGCGATTTTTCTGGCGCTGGCCAGCAGTGCGCCCACCGCCATAAACAGCCCACCGAAAATACGGTTCATCAACTTCATCTGTTTTGGCCCTTTAATCCAGCCAGCAATGCGCGTTGCCAGCGTGGCGTAGCCAATCATCACGATGATATCGACCACCACGGTGGTCACGCCCAGCACCAGATACTGCATAAACAGCGGCTGATGCGGCTGGATAAACTGCGGGAACAGCGCCGCCAGAAAAACGATACTTTTCGGGTTGGTGAGATTAACCAGCACGGCACGTTTGAACAGGCGACGACGCGGCATCGCTCTCGCGACCGCATCCAGATCGATGCCGCCTGCTGAGCGCCACTGCTGAATACCCAGCCAGACCAGATAGGCTGCACCGGCCCATTTCAGAATTTCAAACGCCAGCAGCGACTGCGAAAACAGCGCGCCCAGACCGATACCGACCAGCACGATGTGCAACGCCAGGCCGACCTGCAGACCAGAGATAGAGGCCACCGTGCCGCGATAGCCGTGGCTGATACCGGTACTCATGGTATTGATTGCGCCGGAACCGGGTGACAGGCTGAGAATTGTGGTAGTAAGCAGGTAGGTCAGCCACCATTCGATGGTCATGGGTCAGGCTCTCTTTAGTCGCGGATTTGTGACACAATACGCCAGAAATAAGCGCGGCGCTACGGCCTGCGCAGGGCGTTCAGGACTCTGTATCCGGTCATCAGGAGGGCGAATGAATCAACACAAAGCCAGCTGGCTGCGACGGGAAAAAGCCTTTGCTGCCTTCGCCACCGGGCCGCTGCTCGATTTCTGGCACCGTCGGGAGGAGCTTGAGTTTACCGGCGTCGGCAATCTGACGCTGCGTTATGTTCGCTTCACATCGCCGCAACACAAGCGTGTGATCCTGATTGTGCCGGGACGCATCGAGAGTTACATAAAATATCCTGAGCTGGCGTACGATCTGTTTCACTGCGGATTTGATGTGGTGATCCTGGACCATCGCGGTCAGGGGCGTTCCGATCGCCTGCTGGAAGATTCACACCGCGGTCACGTGGCAGAATTCACGCATTACGTTGACGATCTTGAAACGCTCTATCTGAAAGAGATCGTCAGCGGCCATTACCAGCAGCGCTATGCGCTGGCTCACTCAATGGGTGGCGCAATCTTAACGCTGTTTCTGGCGCGTCAGCCGCAGGCGTTTCATGCGGTCGCGCTGGTGGCACCGATGTTTGGCATCGCCTTACCGTTGCCCTCTTTTCTGGCTCATCGTATCCTGGACTGGGCGGAGAAACGTCCAGCCTTACGCGATGGCTATGCGCTCGGCACCGGACGCTGGCGCGCGCATCCGTTTGGCATTAACCGGCTGACCCATAGCGCCGAGCGTTACCGGCGTAACCTGCGTTTTTATGCGGACGATCCGGCGATTCGTGTGGGCGGACCGACCTACCATTGGGTACGCGAAGGCATCCATGCAGGGCGCAACATCATCAGTCAGGTGGATAAGATCACTACGCCGCTGCTGCTGTTACAGGCCAGCGACGATCGGGTGGTCGACAATCGTTCGCAGGACCTGTTTTGTGCCGCGATGGCGGCGGCGGGTCATCCGTGTGAAGGTAATCAGCCACGGGTGATCGACGGCGCGCGTCACGAGATCCTGTTTGAAAAAGATGAGATGCGTGCCGAAGCACTCAATGCAGTGGTCGACTTTTTTTCATCGCACCACTGACGTTATTTATCCGACCGGTAAAAACCGGCAGAACCAGATACCCGAGGTTTTCATGTATCACATCGTTGCATCCGATCTGGATGGCACGCTGCTTTCTCCCGAACATCGCCTGACCCCTTTTGCACGTGAAACGCTGCAGCAGCTGGTCGCTAAGGATATTCACTTTGTCTTCGCCACCGGCCGTCATCATATTGATGTCGGACAGATGCGCGACAGCCTGGCGATTCCGGCTTATATGATCACCTCGAACGGCGCGCGCGTGCACAACGCAGAGGGCGAGCTGGTGTTCAGTCATAATCTGGATGAGGATATCGCCAGCGACCTGTTTGGCCTGCAGTATCATCACAGCGATATTCTGACGCACGTTTACCGCGACGATGAGTGGTTTGTCAGCCGTTCAAGCCCGGCTGAGCAGGACTATTTCCGCGAGTCAGTGTTCAACTATCAGGTCTATGAGCCGGGCCTGCTGCCAACCAGCAACATCAGCAAGGTCTTTTTTACCTGCGAAAACCCTGAGCATCTGATCCCAATGGAGCAGGCGATTGAAGCGCGCTGGGGCGATCGGGTTAACGTCAGTTTCTCGCTGCCAACCTGCCTGGAAGTCATGGCGGGCGGCGTGTCGAAAGGACATGCGCTGGAAGCGGTCGCGAAAACGCTGGGTCACTCGCTGGAGAGCTGCATTGCCTTTGGCGACGGTATGAATGATGTGGAGATGCTGAGCATGGCGGGCAAGGGCTATATCATGCAGAACGCCCATCAGCGCTTAAAAGATACGCTGCCGGAGCTGGATGTGATTGGTTCGAATGCCGATGATGCGGTGCCGCAGACGCTGCGCACGCTCTATCTTGCTTAAACAGCCTGCGTTAAAAGGGCCGGATAAACGGCCCTTTTTATTGCCGTCAGGCCAGGGTCTTTTTGTGTTTGTGTTCGCTGACCATGGTCAGTAACAGCAGAATAACCGCCAGCACACAGCCCGCAATCATCACCATAAAGCCGCCGTCCCAGCCGAAGTAATCGACGGTGTAACCGACAATGGCGCTGGCCGCGACCGAGCCACCCAGGTAACCGAACAGGCCGGTAAAGCCCGCCGCCGTCCCAGCTGCTTTTTTCGGTGCCAGCTCCAGCGCATGCAGACCAATCAGCATCACCGGACCGTAGATCAGGAAGCCAATCACGATCATGCAGGCCATGTCGACGCCAGGATTGCCCGCCGGGTTGAGCCAGTAAATCACGGTCGCAATGGTCACCAGCGTCATAAAGAATACGCCGGTCGCACCGCGATTACCCCGGAACACTTTGTCCGACATCCAGCCACACAGCAGCGTTCCCGGAATCCCCGCGTATTCATAGAGGAAGTAGGCCCACGACGATTTATCCAGCGTGAAGTGTTTGACTTCGCGCAGATAGGTTGGTGACCAGTCGAGGATGCCGTAGCGCAGCAGATAGACAAAGACGTTGGCCAGCGCGATGTACCACAGCAGCTTGTTCGGCAGCACATACTTCATGAAGATCTGTTTTGCCGTCAGCTCCTCTTCGTGGCTGGCATCATAGTCGGGCGGGTAGTCGTTTTTGTACTCTTCAATCGGCGGCAGGCCACAGGATTGCGGCGTGTCACGCATCAGTGCAAAGGCAATAATCGCAATGGCAATGGCACCAAACGCGGGCATATAGAGTGCCGCTTTCCAGTCGTTGAACCACGCCATGCCGAGCAGGAAGAGCAGTGGCGGAATACCACCGCCCACGTTATGCGCACAGTTCCAGACCGAAACGATCCTGCCGCGCTCCTTCTGCGACCACCAGTGAACCATGGTGCGCCCACAGGGTGGCCAGCCCATGCCCTGGAACCAGCCGCAGATAAACAGCAGTACGAACATCACCATGATGCTGGAGGTCGCCCAGGGGACGAATCCCATGATAAGCATCACTGCTGCGGCCAGAATCAGGCCAGCCGGTAAGAAGACGCGCGGGTTTGATCGGTCAGAGACCGAGCCCATGATGAATTTTGAAAAGCCGTAGGCAATGGAGATGCCGGACAGGGCAAACCCGAGATCGCCACGTGAAAAACCCTGCTCGACCAGATAGGGCATGGCGAGTGCGAAGTTTTTTCTGACCAGGTAGTAGGCAGCATAACCAAAGAAGATCCCGATGAAAATTTGCCAGCGCAGACGACGGTAGAGCGGATCAACGTGATCCGCCGCCACCTGCGGCTGACGTGGTGCAGGTTTAAAAATGCTCAACATCAGTGAGGCCCTCCAGGGCACATTATGGTTTTTCATTCCCGGCAGGTTGGAGCAGGAAAGTGCAGAACAAAATGGATGCAGAATGTTCCATTTCGCGCAAAGAATAGTGTTAGTTGCGCAACGTTACTGTGATGAATGACACATTTGTTACAGTTTTATTACAGTTAGGAGCGGAAGTGATCACCGGATGGATCATTTCGCGCATTTTATCTGGCTGAAAACCTGTTCTGTCGATTGATGTGTCAGGAAGTGTAAGCAGGCTATCCGGTCGGCTGTTTAATCGCCTGGATTATAATCAGATGTCAACCAGATTTCACAGCCTGACGGCGGCACATTGTTTACACTGTCGGCCTGTTAATTTCGGGGTCGTTGCCGTGTTTTTATTGATTATTACCACCATTCTGTGGGCCTTTTCGTTCAGCCTGATTGGCGAATACCTCGCCGGGCAGGTGGATAGCTGGTTCTCTGTGCTGATGCGGCTGGCGCTGGCTGCGCTGGTATTTTTGCCTTTCCTGCGCTGGCGGGGTTATCGCCCTTCGACGCTACTGCTGTATATGCTGGTGGGAATGCTGCAACTGGGCGTGATGTATCTGCTGAGCTTCGAAGCCTATCTCTACCTTAGCGTGTCAGAATTCCTGCTGTTTACGGTGATGACGCCGCTCTATGTGACGCTGATTTACGATCTGATCAGCCGTCGTCCGCTGCGCATCGGCTATATCGTCAGTGCGTTACTGGCGGTAGCGGGTGCGGCCATTATTCGCTATGACAAAGTCAGCGATCATTTCTGGTTTGGTCTGCTGTTAGTACAGCTGGCTAACATCTGCTTTGCGGCAGGCATGGTGGGCTATAAGCGTCTGCAGGAGACCCGCCCAATGCCGCAGCACACGGCCTTCTCCTGGTTCTATCTGGGGGCGGTGTTGATTGCCGTCATCGCCTGGTGCGCCTGGGGCAACCCACAGAAGTTACCGACCACCTCATTGCAGTGGGGCATTCTGGTCTGGCTGGGCGTTGCGGCTTCCGGTCTCGGCTATTTTATGTGGAACTACGGTGCGACGCAGGTCGATGCCGGTACGCTGGGCATAATGAATAACATGCACGTGCCCGCCGGGCTGCTGGTGAATCTGGCTATCTGGCAGCAGAAACCGCACTGGCCGAGCTTTATTGCGGGCGCGCTGGTGATCTTCGCCTCGCTGTGGGTGCATAAGCGCTGGGTAGTGGGGCGCGGTGACCGGTCATAAGGTGAAAGGGGTGCGCTGCCACAGACCATAAACAGGCTTTGAAAAGTGGCTGTTGAATGGGTGCCGCCTCCCGGGCTGGGGCGTCCGATCGCGAAGGAATCTCACCTCCCTGTCGATCGGCCGGGCCATCCCTGGCCCGGACGCTTCGCTCTTCTGACGCGCCAGCCCATGAGGTGCGACAGCCTCATCGCTGTTAAATGCGTGGCTCAGCGCGAGCATGAAGGAGGGAATGGCGGGCTGAGAAGTAAAGCGTCCGCCGCATGGCTGCAGGCTTTCTTTGCGATCAGATGCGCCACCTCTGACCACGCAGGGGTCAGAAGCGATCAGAAATTAAGCTGGCTTCTCACTCTTAGGGCGCTGAATCATCGCCAGCCCTTTCAGGAAGTTACGCAGAATCTGATCGCCGCACTCGCGGTAATTTTTATGATCGGGCTTGCGGAAAATCGCACCGACTTCCGCCTGCGAAACGGTAAAGTTCACGCGTTTGAGCACATCAGGGATATCAGTGGTTTTTAAATCGAAAGCGATACGCAGTTTTTTCATGAAGATGTTGTTCGTCATCTTGCGTTCAATCGACGGTGCGGGCGCATCTTCACTCTTGCCGCGACGGTAAAAGATCAGGCCATTCAGGAAATAACCCATCAGCACATCGGGGCAGGGACGGAACGCCGCATCGTCATCTTTTTTCAGCCACGCCTGAATATCTGTCTGCGGCACGTCACATTCTGCCAGCGCAAAAATCTCCACCATTTTGGCATCGCTCAGGTTGAGCATGTAGCGCACGCTGCGCAGAATATCGTTGTTAGTCATGGTGAGATCTTCTCATGGTCAGTCGACAGGCTGCGCATTATAGGGGATTTTGCCCGCGTTCGCGCAGGTTTGTGCTGGCCGGATTACCGTTGCAACACCGTACCGGGCAGCGCGGCATCACGCACAAACGGCAGATGCTCACAGGCGTGCTGACGGGCAAAACGGATAAACGCCTCCAGCACCGGCTGACGCTGCTCACCTTCACGCACGGCGGCATAAAGACGGCTCCACAAACCCTCACCCAGCGTGCGCGTGACGACCAGACCCTGCTTCTCAAAACTCTCCACCACCCAATGCGGCAGTGCGGCAATCCCCATGCGTGCCGACACCATCTGAATCATCAGCAGGGTGTTATCCACACTTTTCAGGGCCGGACTGACGCCAGCGGGCTGCAGGAAGTGACGCCAGATATCCAGACGCTGACGCTGCACCGGATAGATCATCAGCACTTCATCGGCTAAATCTTCTGGCGAAATCTGCTCAACCTGCGCCAGCGGGTGATCCGTCGCCAGCACCAGCCGTACTTCATAATCAAACATCGGCGAGTAGAACAGGCCCGAGCGCGCCAGGATATCGGAGGTCAGCACCACATCCAGCTCACCCTGTTGCAGGGCGGGCTGGGGATCAAAGGTCACACCCGATTTAAAATCCATCACCACCTGCGGCCAGCTCTGCCGGAATTTATCCAGCGCGGGCGTCAGCCACTGAATGCAGCTGTGACACTCAATCGCTACCCGCAGCGTGGTCTGATGCGGCTCATGGCAGGCCTGCAACGCCTGCTGAATCTGCGGCAGCACCTGTTCCGCCAGTTGCAACAGAATATCGCCCTGCGGCGTAAAACGCAGTGGCTGACTTTTACGCACGAACAGGCGGAATCCCAGCCGCTGCTCCAGATCGCTGAACTGGTGAGACAACGCCGATTGCGTCTGATGAAGCTGGGCCGCCGCCGCCGCCAGCGATCCGGTATTGCGCAGAGCCTGAAGCGTCCGCAGGTGCTTGAGTTCGATCATGACAGTCCTTCACATCGAAAATGAACATATTGCGCTTGAGCAACATACAGTACCCGCAGAGTATAGCAGTGTAAACATCTGGACGGCTAAACATCTTTGGCTGCCCATTTAAGCCAAAGTGAAAGATTATCTGGAGAACAGCATATGACTATCCTGAACCATACTCTCGGCTTTCCCCGTATTGGCCTGCGCCGTGAACTGAAAAAAGCCCTGGAGAGTTACTGGGCGGGCGACAGCACGCAGCAGGCGTTACTGGCAACGGGCCGCGAGCTGCGTGCCCGACACTGGCAACAACAGAAAGAGGCGGGTGTCGATCTGCTGCCGGTCGGCGATTTCGCCTGGTATGATCATGTGCTGACCACCAGCCTGCTGCTGGGCAACGTGCCCGCGCGTCATCAGAACAAAGAAGGGACCGTTGATCTCGACACGCTGTTTCGTCTGGGGCGCGGTCGTGCGCCGACTGGCGAGCCTGCGGCGGCGGCAGAAATGACGAAATGGTTTAACACCAACTATCACTACATGGTGCCGGAATTTACTCAGGACCAGACCTTTAAACTGACCTGGACTCAGCTACTGGATGAAGTGGATGAGGCGCTGGCGCTGGGCCACAACATCAAACCGGTGCTGCTGGGACCGGTGACGTATCTGTGGCTGGGTAAAGTTAAAGGTGAGCCGTTTGAACGTCTGTCGCTGCTGGAAAGGATTCTGCCGGTCTACCAGCAGGTGCTGGCAGAACTGGCGAAGCGCGGCATCGAATGGGTTCAGATCGATGAACCCGCCCTGGCGCTGGAGCTGCCGCAGACGTGGCGCGATGCGTTTAAACCGGCGTATGACGCCCTGCAGGGGCACAGTAAGCTGCTGCTGACCACCTATTTTGACAGCATCGGCCAGAACCTTGATGTCATTCGTAAGCTGCCGGTGCAGGGCCTGCATGTCGATCTGGTCCATGGCCACGATGATATTGAGCAACTGAATCAGCAACTGCCCGCCAGCTGGCTGCTGTCGCTGGGCGTGATTAACGGTCGTAACGTCTGGCGAGCCGATCTGAGCCGCTGGTTCAGCCGTCTGCAACCGCTGATCACTCAGCGTGAACAGGTATGGATTGGATCTTCCTGTTCTCTGCTGCACAGTCCGATCGATCTGAGTGTCGAGACCCGGCTGGATGATGAGGTCAAAAGCTGGTTCGCCTTTGCGCTGCAGAAATGTGCTGAGCTTTCACTGCTGAGTCAGGCACTGAATAACAATGATGCGACGCTGCTGGACGCCTGGAGCGCACCGGTACGTGCCCGTGCTCACTCCCGCCGCGTGCATAATGCGGCGGTGGGACAGCGGCTGCAGGCCATTACGCCGCAGCACAGTGAACGCCAGAACGCCTACCCGGTGCGGGCAGCGCTGCAGCGTCAGCGTTTCAATCTGCCCGCGTGGCCCACTACCACCATCGGCTCATTTCCGCAGACCACTGAAATTCGCGGCCTGCGCCTCGACTTTAAACAGGGCCGTCTCGACAGCAACCATTACCGCACCGGCATCGCGGAGCACATCAGACAGGCGATTACCGAACAGGAGCGGCTGGGACTGGATGTGCTGGTGCACGGTGAAGCGGAACGTAACGACATGGTTGAGTACTTCGGCGAGCATCTGGAGGGATTTGTCTTTACCCAGAATGGCTGGGTTCAGAGCTACGGTTCCCGCTGTGTGAAACCGCCTGTGATCATCGGCGATGTCTGTCGTCCAGAGGCGATTACCGTTGAGTGGGCGAAGTATGCGCAGTCGCTGACCGACAAGCCGGTAAAAGGAATGCTGACCGGCCCGGTGACGATTCTGTGCTGGTCATTCCCGCGTGAAGATGTATCACGGGAAACCATCGCGAAGCAGATTGCCCTGGCGCTGCGTGATGAGGTGGAAGATCTGGAGAAAGCAGGCATTGGTATTATTCAGATCGATGAACCTGCCCTGCGTGAAGGTCTGCCACTGCATCAGTCTGAGTGGGCGGACTATCTGAACTGGGCGGTGGAGGCGTTCCGGCTGAATGCGGCGGTGGCGCGGGATGAAACCCAGATTCATACGCATATGTGTTACTGCGAGTTTAACGACATCATGGACGCCATCGCGGCGCTGGATGCGGATGTGATCACGATTGAAACCTCACGGTCTGACATGGACTTACTGGAGTCGTTCGAACACTTCGACTACCCGAATGAAATCGGCCCCGGCGTCTATGACATTCACTCGCCTAATGTTCCCAGCGTGGCGTGGATAGAGGCACTGTTGCTGAAGGCGGCGAAACGGATTCCGGAAGCGCGGTTGTGGGTGAACCCGGACTGCGGTCTGAAAACGCGTGGCTGGACGGAAACACGTCAGGCGCTGGCGAATATGGTGACGGCGGCAAAGAAACTGCGTGGTGAGACGGCGTAGGAAAGGGACCGGGTGGCAAAAACAGGGGCGCAGAAGCGCCCCTTGTTCATTTATTTTGCTGCCACGCCATACTGCCTGAACCAGGCCAGCATCCGCTGCCAGCCATCATTGGCTGATTCAGCATGGTAGCTCGGGCGGTAGTCAGCATTAAACGCATGTCCCGCCTCGGGATAGACGATGATCTCGGCGGTCGCATTAGCGGCATGCAGCGCCTGACGCATCTGCTCGACGCTCTCCAATGGAATACCGTCATCCTGACCACCATACAAACCTAACACCGGCGCACTCAAATCGACCGCAACATCAATTGGATGCTTCTGTTGCTTCAGCGTGCGCTCACCGATTAATCGTCCATACCAGGCAACCGCGGCGCGTAGCTGTGGGTTATGCGCGGCGTAGAGCCAGGTAATGCGGCCACCCCAGCAAAAACCGGTGATGCCCATGCGACGGATATCACCGCCGTTACGTGCTGCCCAGTTAGCGGCATGATCGAGATCGGCCAGCACCTGCGTATCCGGCACTTTGCTGACCAGTTCGCTGAACAGGGTCGGGATATCGTTATACTCAGTCGGGTCGCCTTCGCGGAAATAGAGCTCAGGCGCAATCGCCAGATAGCCTTCCAGTGCCAGACGACGGCAGATGTCCCGGATGTGTTCATGGACGCCAAAGATCTCCTGCACCACCAGCACCACAGGCAATGGGCCTTCCGCTGAGTGCGGTTTTGCAAAAAACGCTGGCATGTTTTCGCCCTGGCTGGGCACTGAGGTTTCACCTGAGTGAATTGCCGGGCTTTCGGTAATAATGGTGGTAGAGGCGGTGGGCTGCACGGCAGGGGCAAAGCCGCCCGTCGCCGGTTTTTGTGCCATAGTGTCACTGGGTTTCATTATTCTCTCCGTGCAAGCATTTGCGCAATCACGTAACTATAGCCTGGCCGTAAAGCGTCTGCGTCCAGGTGTCGGGTAACAGAATCAGCAGTGAATAAAATCATCCACCTCTTTAACACTGCGCCGACCCTGACACAGCCTCGCTAAGGGCTATCCGGAAGAATAAGACGTAATTGTGTGATTAAAATCACATTTAATCTTCCGTGAAATGTAACTTTCATTTTCTTAAGTGAATGTTGTCACATATTTATCGGGCGTGCTGGCGTAGAGTGACGCGCTACCTTCCCTTAACAGGAGTCTGAAAATGACACAGTCTGACGTTTTCCATCTTGGCCTGACAAAAGCCGATCTGCAGGGCGCGACCCTGGCGATTGTGCCGGGCGACCCGGAGCGTGTGAAGAAAATTGCCGGATTGATGGAAGATGCCACGCATCTCGCCTCACACCGTGAATTTACCTCCTGGCTGGCAAAACTTGATGGTAAGCCGGTCGTGGTCTGCTCAACAGGCATCGGCGGTCCTTCTACATCGATTGCGGTCGAAGAGCTGGCGCAGCTTGGCGTGCGTACCTTCCTGCGTGTCGGTACCACAGGTGCTATTCAGCCACACATCAACGTCGGCGATGTGCTGGTGACCACCGCGTCCGTTCGCCTGGACGGAGCAAGCCTGCATTTTGCCCCGATGGAATTCCCGGCTGTCGCTGACTTCGCCTGCACCACCGCGCTGGTTGCCGCCGCTGAAGCCTGTGGCGCGAAAACCCACATTGGCATCACCGCCTCTTCTGACACCTTCTATCCGGGCCAGGAGCGCTACGACACCGTTTCAGGCCGCGTCGTCAGTCGTTTCAAAGGATCGATGAAAGAGTGGCAGGAGATGGGCGTTCTCAACTATGAGATGGAATCTGCAACGCTGTTAACCATGTGCGCCAGCCAGGGTCTGCGGGCCGGCATGGTCGCGGGCGTGATTGTGAACCGTACTCAGAAAGAGATTCCGGATGCGGTCACCATGAAGCAGACAGAAAGTGACGCAGTGAAGATTGTGGTCGAAGCGGCGCGTCGTTTATTATAACGCCTGCGTCTGGCAGCAGGTTTTTTGTCCAGACTCAAAACCTGTTGCCGGTAGTTAACGGCGCGTAACATCAGTGAAATCTGAGAGTTTTTATGCGCAATACGATTCCTGTCCGACGTCCTGTCCCTGGTGCTAATCCTGCGGCAATCAATGCCCGGCTGGAACGCAGTGCCGAACGTTTTCGCGCTGCCATGCAGCAGGGTGACCACGCGCTGGCTGCCCGGTGCTGCGAAGAAGTCTTGCGCTCAATGCCCAATCAGATGCAGGTGCTGAGCGACTACGCGCTCTGCCTGCTGTGTCTGGGTCAGTACAATAAATCGTACAAAATCTACCAGAAGATTTATCAGTCACCGCCCGCGGTGCAGGCCACGGCCTCTGAAACCTGGCTGGATGGCTTAACCGAAGTGTGCGGCTGGCTGGGCAAAAAGGAAGAGGTGGCACGTTTCGGTCTGGCGTCGCTGATGCGCTCTGATGCGCGTTTCAGTCAGGGACAACGTGCCGCGTTTCCTGCTTCGCAACCTGAGCCTGTCGATCTCAGCCAGCCACATCAGAATGTCATCGCTTTCTGCCTGTATGGCGATCAGCCACGCTATTGCGAAACGCTGATTAAAAACGTTGAGGTGGCGCCTGAGTTCTATCCCGGCTGGGTTTGCCGCATCTACCTTGATGACAGCGTGCCGCAGCATGTCTGGCAGCGCCTGAACCAGCCACACGTCCAGCTGGTCGATATGTCTCACGAGAAAACGCTGTTTCCGACCCTGTGGCGTTTTCTGGTGCTCGACGATCCGACGGTGAAGCGCTTTATCGTGCGCGATGCCGACTCGCTGCTTTCGGAGCGCGAAGCGGCCGCGGTTAACGCCTGGCTGGCGTCGCCTTACTGGTTCCACCACATGCGCGACTACTTCTCTCATACCGAACTGCTGCTGGCGGGAATGTGGGGCGGCTGTCACGGCGTCTTTCACAACGTGGAACAGGCGATGCGTGATTTCATTGCCCGGTATCAGGGCAGTCAGCGCTTCACCGATCAATATTTTCTTAAAGTGGCGTTATGGCCGACAGTGCGTGAAAGCCTCCTGAGCCATGATGAGCTGTTCAGTTTTCATCAGGCCCGGCCGTGGCCTGATCATGCGCCCGTGCGCTGGCAGACGCCGCATTTCCACGTTGGCAGCAATGCCGGTTTTGCCAGTATGACCGGTAAATCCAGCGCCCCTGAGGGCAGCAGACAGCGCGTTGCGATCACCTCCGGCGAGACAACCTGGCATTATCTGGCGCAGGTCAAAAACGGCGAGTGGCTATTACCGATGCCATTCTTCCTGATTGATGAGTGGCAGGCTGGAAAGCTGACGGTAGCGGCCCTGTAAGGCGCTGAATGCCGGTAAATTTATCTGGACATTCATACAGTGCGACTCTACCTTTTTCCTCAGCAGCCTGAGTCGCGGGGAAATCATGGATCAGCACATCATTATCAGCGCCTGTCTGGCGCTGGCCGGGTTGGGGATTGGCTGGATGCTGGCACAGTTACGTGCCGGCCATCAGGTCGCCAGTTTTCAGACCGAGCGCCGTCTGCAGGAAGAGGCGCAACAGCGCCAGCAGCAGCAAATCGAACAGCTTCAGCAGCAGACGCAGCAGCGTGAGCAGGAGCTGCGTCAGCTTCATGGCGCGCTGAGCGGGGCGAATGAGCGCCTGCAACAGCTCGATTACTGGCGCAATGAAAGTGAACAGCTTAATCGTGAACTGCGCAATCAGCTGGAGGTGAACAGCGCGCAGGAAGCAGAGCTGCGCGAAGTGACCATCCGCCTTGAAGAGACCCGTTTTGCCGCTGAAGAGAAACAGCGCCTGCTGACCAACAGCGAACAACGCCTGAGCGCCCAGTTTGAAAACCTCGCCAACCGTATTTTCGAAAACAGTGGCCGTCGCGTCGATGAACAGAACCGCCAGAGTCTGGACGGGCTGATTGGCCCGCTGCGTGAACAGCTGGATGGTTTCCGCCGTCAGGTGCATGAAAGCTTTGGCGCAGAGGCACGTGAACGGCACACACTGACTCATGAAATCCGGCAGTTACAGCAGCTGAATGCGCAGATGGCACAGGAGGCGCTTAACCTGACCAAAGCGCTCAAGGGCGACAATAAAATCCAGGGTAACTGGGGTGAAGTGGTGCTGAGCCGGGTACTGGAGGCCTCCGGGCTGCGTGAAGGCTACGAATATGAAACCCAGGTCAGCATCCAGTCAGAACAGCAGGGCAGGATGCAGCCGGATGTCATTGTGCGTCTGCCGCAGGGTAAAGATGTGGTGGTGGATGCCAAAATGACGCTGGTGGCCTATGAGCGCTACTTCAATGCGGATGATGAGATCGAACGTGAGCAGGCGATCCAGGAGCATGTCAGCGCGATGCGAGCGCACATTCGCCTGCTGGGACGAAAAGATTATCAACAATTGCCCGGTTTACGGTCACTGGATTATGTGTTGATGTTCATTCCGGTCGAGCCGGCTTTTTTGCTAGCGATTGACCGTCAGCCTGAGCTGATTGGCGAGGCGCTGCAGCAGAACATCATGCTGGTCAGTCCCACCACGCTGCTGGTGGCGCTGCGTACCATTAACAATCTCTGGCGCTACGAGCATCAGAGCCGCAATGCGCAGCGTATTGCTGACCGGGCCACGCGCCTCTATGACAAGATGCGACTGTTTGTCGATGACATGAGCGGCATTGGTCACAGCCTGGATAAGGCGCAGAACAGCTATCGCGAGGCGATGAAAAAGCTGGCAGAAGGGCGCGGCAACCTGATTGCGCAGACGGAAGGATTTCGTGCGCTGGGCGTGGAGATCAAACGACCCATCAATCCCCAGCTGGCCGAGCGGGCCATGCCGGAAAACCGGGCGGCTGACGACGCAGATGACGACAGGGATGCGGATGAAAGTGAGAGTCGTGTGAGACGCCTCCACGAATAGTATGGGCGCAGCGTGCCTGACTTCCGTGACTCTGATACACTTCGGGAAGTATTGTTTGTGGAGCAGGTAAAACCGATGGCAGATGAATCACAGCAGGAAACTACCCATTTTGGCTTTCAGACGGTCGCCAAAAGCGAAAAAGCTGACAAAGTCGCGGATGTGTTTCACTCCGTAGCAGCAAAATATGACCTGATGAACGATTTGATGTCGTTTGGCGTCCATCGTATCTGGAAGCGTTTTACCATTGACAGCAGCGGCGTACGTCGCGGTCAGCGCGTGTTAGATCTGGCGGGTGGTACCGGCGATCTCACCGCCAAATTCTCTCGCCTGGTGGGCGAAACCGGTCAGGTTGTCCTGGCGGATATCAACAGCTCCATGCTGAAGATGGGCCGCGAAAAACTGCGCAATCAGGGCGTGGTGGGCAACGTAAGTTACGTCCAGGCCAACGCAGAAGCGCTGCCTTTCCCCGATAACTATTTCGACTGCATCACCATCTCCTTTGGTCTGCGCAACGTCACGGAAAAAGAGAAGGCGCTGGCCTCCATGTTCCGTGTCCTTAAGCCGGGCGGACGCCTGCTGGTGCTGGAGTTCTCTAAGCCTGTTCTGGATCCGCTGAGCAAAGCGTATGACGCTTACTCGTTCCACATTCTGCCGCGCATCGGACAGCTGGTAGCGCAGGATGCAGAGAGCTATCGCTATCTGGCCGAATCAATCCGCATGCATCCCGATCAGGAGACCCTGAAAGCGATGATGAACGATGTCGGTTTTGAAAATACCACTTACTCCAATATGACCGGCGGCATTGTCGCGCTGCATCGTGGATTTAAGTTCTGAGTGAGATGGTAATGAACCTGACGCCCTTGATTACCGCGGGTCTGGAAACGGCGCTGAACCGTATTCTCTATCGCGATCGTGGCCTGAAAGCGGCGCGGCAACGCCTGAATGGCAAAGTGCTGACGCTGCGCCTGAGTGAGTTTTCGCATCCGCTGGTGCTGGTTTTCAGTGAGCAGCAGCTCGACGTATTAGCGGACTGGCAGGATCGCAGTGACTGCACGGTGATCACCTCGCTGAAAACGCTGCCTAAGCTGCGCGATCGCCAGCAGCTGACGCCGCTGATCCGCAGCGGTGAGCTGCAGGTTGAAGGTGACCTGCAGGTGGTGCAGCAGTTCTCCGCGCTGATGGATCTGGCTGAGCTGGATCCGGCCGAATATCTGGCTCCCTGGGTCGGCGATATCGCCGCTCAGGGTATCAGTCAGCGCTCACAACAGGCATTCCGCTTTTTCAAAGGTGAAGTGCAGCGTCGCCAGGATTATCTCGGACAGGCCATTACCGAAGAGTGGCGTGTTGCGCCTGGCTCGCTGGAGTTAGCCTGGTTTTCTGAGGAGGTCGACGCGATGGAACGTTCGCTTGAGGCGCTTGATGCGCGTCTGGCGCAGCTGGAGGCAAAATGAGTTTTGGAGAGATCCGCCGTTTATATCTGATCATTAAGGTCTTTCTGACCTATGGCCTTGATGAACTGATCCCTCAGACACGCCTCACTTTCCTGTTTCGCCTGTGGCGTCGCTCTGTTTTCTGGATCCCGAATCTGTATAAGCATGAACCGATTGGCGCACGCATGCGCATGGCGATGGAGCAACTTGGGCCGGTCTGGATCAAGTTTGGCCAGATGCTGTCGACGCGTCGCGATCTTTTCCCGCCGCTGATCGCCGATCAACTGGCAATCCTGCAGGACCGCGTTGCGCCGTTCGATGGCGTCAAAGCCAAAGCGCAGATTGAAGCCTCAATGGGCGCGCCGATTGAAACCTGGTTTGATGATTTTGATATCAAGCCACTGGCGTCGGCTTCCATTGCGCAGGTACACACCGCCACACTGAAATCGACCGGTAAGAAAGTGGTCATCAAAGTCATTCGCCCTGATATTTTGCCGGTTATCCGGGCGGACATGAAGCTTATCTATCGCCTGGCTCGCTGGGTTCCGCGTCTGCTGCCGGATGGCCGTCGTCTGCGTCCGGTCGAGGTGGTGCGCGATTATGAGAAAACCCTGCTTGATGAACTGAATCTGTTACGCGAAGCCGCCAACGCCATTCAGCTGCGCCGGAACTTTGAAGATAGCCGCATGCTCTATGTGCCGGAAGTCTATTCAGATTACTGCAGCGAAACCATGATGGTGATGGAGCGCATCTACGGCATTCCGATTTCAGACGTAGCGACGCTGGAGCGTCATGGTGTGAACATGAAGCTGCTGGCAGAGCGTGGCGTACAGGTCTTCTTCACCCAGGTTTTCCGCGACAGCTTCTTCCATGCGGATATGCATCCGGGCAACATTTTTGTCAGCTATGAGCATCCGGAAGACCCGCAATATATCGGCATCGACTGCGGTATCGTGGGTTCGCTGAACAAAGAAGATAAGCGTTATCTGGCAGAAAACTTCATCGCCTTCTTCAACCGTGACTACCGTAAGGTCGCGGAGCTGCACGTTGACTCAGGCTGGGTTCCGCCCGATACCAACGTTGAAGATTTCGAGTTTGCGATCCGTACGGTCTGTGAGCCGATTTTCGAAAAACCGCTGGCTGAGATCTCCTTCGGCCATGTGCTGCTGAATCTGTTTAACACCGCACGCCGCTTCAATATGGAAGTGCAGCCGCAACTGGTATTACTGCAAAAAACGCTGCTCTATGTGGAAGGGATTGGCCGTCAGCTCTATCCGCAGCTCGACCTGTGGAAGACGGCTAAGCCGTTCCTGGAAGACTGGATTAAGGATCAGGTCGGTTTGCCCGCTATTATTCGTGCGGTCAAAGAGAAAGCGCCATTCTGGGCTGAAAAGTTACCTGAGTTGCCAGAACTCTTTTACGACAGCATGCGCCAGCACAAACTCTTACGGCACAGCGTCGATAAGTTAGTGGGCGACATGAACGCGCAACGCGTCCGTCACCATCAGGCGCGATACCTGTTTGGCGTCGGTGCAACGTTGCTGTTAAGTGGAACGGCGGTGCTGCTCACCCGCCCGGATTGGGACTTCTTCCCGGCGGTATTGATGGCTGCGGGAATCGTCTCCTGGTTAATCGGCTGGCGTAAGACAAACTGATTGTCACGTCTGTTTAAAAAAAGGTAATGTCGCTGGCTAAAGCCCGGTTAAAAAGGGCACTCTGTCCTGCATTACCTTATCGTTTTCACAGAATATTAGAGGCTATCTCATGGGCGGTATCAGTATCTGGCAATTGTTAATCATTGCCGTGATTGTTGTTCTTCTGTTCGGTACCAACAAATTACGTAATCTGGGTTCAGATTTAGGTTCTTCGATTCGTGGCTTCAAAAAAGCTATGAGTGACGAGGATGACAAAAAGGATCAGCCGAAAGAGCAGGACGCTGACTTCGCAGCCAAAACACTGGCGGACAAACAGCAAACGTCGGCTAACAAAGAAGAAGCCAAGAACGACAAGCAGGTGTAAACCGTGTTCGATATTGGTTTTAGTGAACTGGTATTGGTGTTCGTTATCGGGCTGATTGTTCTCGGCCCGCAACGTTTACCGGTTGCGGTGAAAACCGTGGTCGGCTGGATCAGGGCGATTCGCTCGCTGGCAGCCAATGTACAACATGAACTGGCGCAGGAGCTCAAGCTGCAGGAGTTGCAGGAGAGCCTGAAAAAGGTGGAAGAAGCGGGCCGCGGCACGCTCTCCCCTGAGCTGAAAGAGTCAATGGAAGAGTTGCGTAAAACCGCGGATTCAATGAAACGCTCGGTCGGTCAGAGCATCGACATTGAAAAAGAGGAAGACGAGGCGAACACCATTCATTCGGCTCAGCACAGGCATGTACCTCAGGCGGCTTCTGAGACGGTGCAGGCATCTGAACCTGGCCCGGTTGAGCCTTCGGCAACGCCGGCTAGCGCAGAACATCAGGCCAGTGCCCCGGCACAGGCTCCCGCTGCGGTTTCAGATTCAGGTCCGGCCGTGCAACCTTCTGCGGCACCTGCCGCAGTCGCCACGGCTCCGGCACAGGCTCCATCCGCGGTTTCATCCGCTCCGGCTGTGCAATCCTCTGCCGCACCTGCCGCTGTGGCCAGCGCTCCGGCTCAGGCGCCTGCGAGTGATGTTGCCAGACCGGCAGATTCTGCGCGTAATCCCGCAGCCTCCTCTTCTGCAAGTGATGAACGATAATGGCCGTTGAAGATACCCAACCGCTCATCAGTCATCTGATTGAGCTGCGTAAGCGACTACTGAATTGCATTCTCGCTGTATTAGCGATTTTCCTGGTGCTGGTTTACTTCGCCAATGACATCTATCAGTTGGTCGCGGCACCGTTGATCAGCCAGATGCCGGTTGGATCGAGCATGATCGCGACCGATGTGGCCTCACCGTTTTTCACCCCGATTAAGCTGACCATTATTGTGTCGGTGTTTCTTGCGGTGCCGGTGATCCTCTATCAGGTCTGGGCCTTTGTCGCCCCGGCGCTCTACCGGCATGAGCGTAAGCTGGTTATGCCGCTGCTCTTTTCCAGCACCTTCCTGTTCTATTTCGGTGTGGCCTTTGCCTATTTCGTGGTCTTCCCACTGGCATTTGGCTTTTTTACCAAGACCGCACCGATTGGCGTCACCGTCGCAACGGATATCTCTAAGTACCTCGATTTTGTCATGACGCTGTTTATGGCATTTGGCGTGGCGTTTGAAGTGCCGGTAGCGATTGTGTTGCTGTGCTGGACGGGGATCACCAGTCCGGAAGAGTTGAAGAAGAAGCGTCCTTATATTCTGGTGGGTGCCTTCGTGGTCGGGATGTTGCTCACACCGCCGGATGTTTTTTCCCAAACTTTGCTCGCTATTCCGATGTACTGCCTGTTTGAAGTCGGCGTATTCTTTTCCCGGTACTATGTGGGTAAAGGCCGACGCTTACAGGATGAGGAAGAGAACACCGACGCCTGATGCTGACAGCCTTACCCGCACTGGCGGGAAGCGTTCACTCCAAACCGCCCTGATGGGCGGTTTTTGTTTATAAACAGTGGGAAATATTATGTTTGATATCGGTGTAAACCTGACCAGCACGCAATTCGCCTCCGACCGGCAAAAGGTGGTTAAACGCGCGCGTGATGCGGGCGTCACCGGCATGCTTATTACCGGCACTAACGCGCTGGAGAGCCAGCAGGCTCAGCGACTGGCTGAAGCTCAACCCGGCTTCTGCTGGTCTACTGCGGGCGTTCATCCTCACCATGCCAGCGAATGGTCCACGGAAATCGCCAGTACCCTGCGTCGCCTGGCTGAAAAACCGGAAGTGGTAGCTATCGGTGAGTGCGGGCTCGATTTCAACCGCAACCTGTCGGCGCATGAGCAGCAGGAGTATGCGTTTGACGCGCAGCTGGCGCTGGCGGCCGAACTCAACATGCCGGTGTTTCTGCACTGCCGTGAAGCCCATGCCCGTTTCGCTGCGGTACTTGAACCCTGGCTGCCGAAACTGGCTGGTGCGGTGATTCACTGCTTTACCGGCACCCGTGATGAGCTGGAGGCCTGTCTGGCGATGGGATTATCGGTGGGGATTACGGGCTGGGTTTGCGATGAGCGTCGTGGGCTGGAATTGCGCGAGCTGCTGCCGCTGATTCCGGCTGACCGGCTGCTGCTGGAAACGGATGCGCCTTATCTGCTGCCACGCGACATGCGTCCGCGCCCAACCTCACGCCGGAACGAACCCTGCTTTTTACCGCATATTGTTAATCAGGTGGCGACATGGCGAGGCGAGAGTGCTGAGGAACTGGCGACCCGCATCGATCAGAATGCGCGGACGTTGTTCCGACTGGCTTAAATCTTACGGAACTGCTTGTTGTCGACGCTGCGCATCACCTGCTTGTTCAGCAGATTCAGCAACAGAATCGAGCGCGTTTCACCATCCGGCTCGGCAAAAATGGCGCGCAGCCCTTCAAACGTCCCCTCGGTGATGACGACTTCATCGCCGCTTTGTGGTGTCTCAGGGTCAAGCAGGATTTGCGGAACGTCGGTTTCCAGCGCTTCGATCACCGCCGATGGCACGGTTGCGGGCGTGGTGCCAAAGCGCACGAAGTGACTGACACCGCGTGTGCTGCTAATCGTCGTGGTGTGAATCGCTTCCGGATCGAATTCGATAAACAGGTAATTTGGAAACAGTGGCTCACTCACCGTGGTGCGTTTGCCGCGCACGATTTTTTCCAGAGCGATCATTGGACTGAGGCAATGCACTTCCTGCCGCTCCAGATGCTCCTTCGCGCGCAATAGCTGTCCACGTTTGCAATAGAGTAAGTACCAGGATTCCATAACTGCTCCCATTGAATGGACGCTAAGAATAGCAAACCTGCTGCCAGAGTTATAGCGCAGGGGCAGGGTAAAGCGTCCTGCAGCGAAAATAAACTGAGACTTTTCCTAACATGCCGGATGGCAGTAAAAGCATTGATGGGTAATTGACGTCGGCTATTGCTCTGTATCAGACTCGATGACCATCACATCTGCACAAGGATCCTCTGATGGAACTCTTTCTGTTGAGCAATGGCAAGCTGGCGGATGATGCGCCGTTGCTGGGCTATGCGCAGCCACAGCTGCACGCCATGATCGCGCGACGCGCTATCCGGTCGGCGGTACTGATCCCCTACGCAATTATTCGTGGCGATCAGCAGCAGCGCGCTGATGAGCTCAGCGCTTCTCTTGGAATTCAGGTGGAGCGGGTTCAGGCATTCGCTTCGCCAGCTGATGCAATTGCCCAGGCAGAGCTGATTTTAGTCAGCGGTGGCAACACCTGGTTTCTGAATCAGATGCTGCATGAACAGGGTCTGATCGGAGCGATTCAGCGCGCGGTGCGGGAGCGGCAGGTACCCTATGTCGGCTGGAGCGCAGGCTGCAACGTGGCAACGCCCTCAATCCGTACCACTAACGATATGCCGGTACGCAGCAGCGTGGTGTTACCTGCGCTGGGCCTCTTTCCGGTGCAGATCAATCCCCACTATCTGGATGCCAGCGTCAGCGGCCACATGGGCGAAACCCGTGACGAACGTCTGGCGGAGTTCTGTGCCGTTAACCCTGCTGAGTCGGTCATTGCGCTGCGTGAAGGCAGTTTTCTGCATCTGCATGACAACCAGCTGCGTTATCACAGCGTGCGTAACGAAGATTTTAAACTGTTTCGCCACGGCGAGCCGATTCAGGGGTATCACGATGCCCGTGCGTTACAACCGCTGGTTCCCTTTCAGTGCGTATGAGGCGGCCGTATAAACCTCAGCAACTCCGTGTAATCAGACCTATAATGGCCGACTCACTCTGGCCGGAAAGCTAAAGCCGCATGAAATATCACGATTTAAGAGACTTTCTCGCGCTGCTCGAACAGCGCGGTGAGCTAAAGCGCATTACCCAGTCGATCGATCCTGAACTGGAAATGACCGAAATTGCCGACCGCACCCTGCGTGCCGGTGGCCCCGCTCTGCTGTTTGAAAACCCGAAAGGGTATGACATGCCGGTGCTGTGCAATCTGTTCGGCACGCCAAAGCGCGTGGCCATGGGCATGGGCCAGGAAGAAGTCAGCGCACTGCGTGAAGTGGGTAAACTGCTGGCCTTCCTGAAAGAGCCGGAGCCGCCAAAAGGCTTCCGCGATCTGTTCGATAAGATGCCGCAGTTTAAGCAGGTCCTGAACATGCCAACCAAACGCCTGCGCAATGCACCCTGTCAGGAAGAGGTGTTCAGCGGCGATGAAGTCGATCTGACGCGTATTCCGGTGATGAAATGCTGGCCTGGCGATGCGGCACCGCTGATTACCTGGGGATTGACCGTCACGCGCGGCCCGCATAAAGAGCGGCAGAATCTTGGCATTTATCGACAGCAGGTGATCGGCAAAAACCGTCTGATTATGCGCTGGCTGTCGCACCGTGGCGGCGCGCTCGATTACTTAGAGTGGACGAAAGCGCATCCGGGTGAGCGTTTTCCGGTCTCGGTGGCGCTGGGTGCCGATCCCGCGACCATTCTCGGTGCCGTCACGCCGGTGCCTGACACGCTGTCAGAATATGCGTTTGCCGGGTTGCTGCGCGGCAATAAAACCGAAGTGGTGAAGTGCCTGTCGAACGATCTCGAAGTGCCGGCCAGTGCGGAAATCGTACTGGAAGGGTATATCGAAGCGGGCGATATGGCGCCAGAAGGACCTTACGGCGATCACACCGGCTACTACAATGAAGTAGACAGCTTCCCGGTGTTTACCGTGACACATATTACGCAGCGCCATAAGCCTATCTATCACTCCACCTACACCGGCCGGCCGCCGGATGAGCCTGCGGTGTTGGGTGTAGCGCTGAATGAAGTGCTGGTGCCAATCCTGGTGAAGCAGTTCCCGGAGATTGTGGACTTCTATCTTCCACCGGAAGGTTGCTCATACCGGCTGGCGGTCGTAACGATTAAAAAGCAGTACGCCGGGCATGCCAAACGTGTCATGTTTGGCGTCTGGTCGTTTTTACGGCAGTTCATGTACACCAAATTTGTTATTGTGTGTGACGATGATGTTAATGCGCGTGACTGGAACGACGTGATCTGGGCCATTACCACCCGTATGGATCCGGCCCGCGATACGGTATTAGTAGAAAATACCCCGATCGATTATCTCGATTTCGCCTCGCCTGTTTCCGGGCTGGGGTCGAAAATGGGGATGGATGCGACCAATAAGTGGCCAGGTGAAACGCAGCGTGAATGGGGCACACCCATCGTTAAAGATCCGGCGGTCACCGCGCGCATTGATGCTATCTGGGATGAGCTAGGTATTTTTGATCAGCCGCCACAGCGTTGATGGCGAGCACAACCATAAAGACGACCCGACAGAGGGAACGCATGACAACGTTAAGCTGTAAAGTAACTTCGGTTGAGGCGATTACCGACACGGTCTATCGCGTTCGCCTGATCCCTGAAGCGGAATTCAGTTTTCGCGCGGGACAGTATCTGATGGTAGTGATGGATGAGCGCGACAAGCGTCCGTTCTCGCTGGCCTCAACGCCGATGGAAAAAGATATTATCGAGCTGCATATCGGCGCGTCCGATCTGAATCTCTATGCCATGGCCGTAATGGACCGCATCCGTAACGATCGCCAGATCACGGTTGATATGCCGCACGGCGATGCCTGGCTGCGTGAAGAGAGCACTAAACCGCTGATCCTGATTGCAGGCGGCACCGGTTTCTCCTATGCCCGTTCGATTTTGCTCACCGTACTGGCGGAACAGCCAGAGCGCGACATCGCCATTTACTGGGGCGGACGTGAGCTTAAGCATCTGTACGATATGGATGAGCTGGATGCGCTGGCCGTGAAGCACCCGAACCTGAAGGTGATCCCGGTCGTCGAGCAGCCTGAAGCAGGCTGGCAGGGCCGTTCTGGTACGGTACTGACCGCAGTGATGCAGGACTTCAGCACGCTGAGTGAGCATGAGATCTACATCGCCGGACGTTTTGAGATGGCGAAGATTGCCCGCGACCGTTTCTGTGCCGAGCGTGGCGCAGTGGAATCACAGATGTATGGCGATGCGTTTGCCTTTATCTGATTCCTGGTAGCAGACAGAAAAAACCCGCCGATCAACGGCGGGTAAATCTGACAAAGTAAGACTCAACGTATTAAAGACGCTCGAATACGGTTGCGATCCCCTGGCCCAGTCCGATGCACATGGTGGCAAGGCCAAAACGGGCATCGCGGCGTTCCATGATGTTCAGTAATGTGGTGCTGATGCGTGCGCCGGAACAGCCCAGCGGATGACCTAAAGCAATCGCGCCGCCATTCAGATTGACCTTCTCATCCATCAGTTCCAGCAAACCTAAGTCTTTAATACAGGGCAGGGTCTGCGCGGCAAAGGCTTCGTTCAGCTCAAACACGTCGATATCACTGACGCTCAGTCCCGCCCGTTTCAATGCCAGTTTGCTGGCCGGTACCGGTCCGTAGCCCATGATCGACGGATCACAGCCGACCACTGCCATGCTGCGGATACGTGCACGTGGCGTCAGCCCCAGTTCACGGGCGCGTGATTCACTCATAATCAGCATTGCGGCCGCGCCATCGGACAGCGCCGACGACGTACCCGCTGTGACGGTGCCATTCACCGGATCGAAGGCGGGTTTGAGTGCCGCCAGACCTTCGGCGCTGGTCTCCTCGCGGATCACCTCATCGAAATCATAGCGCTTAAGAGTGCCGTCGCTGTCGTGACCATAGGTGGCGACAATCTCCGTTGCAAAGTCCCCGCGCTGTGTGGCCTGCCATGCGCGCTGGTGCGAACGCAGGGCGAACGCATCCTGCTGCTCACGGCTGATATGATGCATACGTGCCAGCATCTCGGCGGTTAAGCCCATCATGCCCGCAGCTTTAGCGACGGTGCGGCCCAGGCCGGGATGAAAGTCGACGCCGTGATTCATCGGCACGTGTCCCATATGCTCCACGCCGCCAATCAGGCAGCACTGCGCATCGCCGACCATAATGGCGCGGGCCGCATCGTGCAGCGCCTGCATTGACGAACCACACAGCCGGTTAACGGTCGTGGCAGGCACAGAGTGCGGGATTTCGGCCAGCAGCGCGGCGTTACGCGCGATATTAAATCCCTGTTCCAGCGTCTGCTGTACGCAGCCCCAGACGATATCGTCGAGGGATGCCGGGTTCACCGCCGGGTTGCGGCTCAGGATTTCGCGCATCAGGTGCGCGGAGAGATCTTCAGCGCGCACGTTCCGAAAGGCTCCGCCTTTTGAACGTCCCATTGGCGTGCGCACCGCATCAACAATCACCACATTTTCCATCTTCTTGCCCTCAGGCGCTTTTCAGCGCGGCTTCATCAATCGGTTTGGCGGCGGGATACCAGCTTTCATGCTGATGGGCTTTCTGCACCAGCAGCGCAGGCAGGGTATACAGGCCACCAAGTGCGCTGTAGCGCCGGGCCTGATCGACCACATTGCTGTTGCCCAGGGTATCCAGATAGCGGAAAGCGCCGCCACGGAACGGCGGGAAGCCGAGACCATAGACCAGTGCCATATCCGCTTCAGCGGGCGAGGCGATAATCTTCTCTTCCAGACAGCGCACCACTTCATTCAGCATCGGCAGCATCATACGGTTCAGGATCTCTTCATCACTGAAGACCCGCGCGGGCTGACAGACCTGTTGCAGCAGCGTATCCACTTCAGCATCCGGCACTTTCTTCAGCTTGCCCTTTTTATCCTCTTCCCAGCGCCAGAAGCCTTTGCCATTTTTCTGACCAAAACGACCGGCATCAAACAGCAGGTCTATCGCATCGCGATAGTCATGCTTCATACGATCCGGGAAACCATCCGCCATAACGCTTTGCGCGTGGTGCGCGGTATCGATGCCCACCACATCCAGCAGCCATGACGGCCCCATCGGCCAGCCGAACTGTTTTTCCATCACTTTATCAATCTGACGGAAATCAGCGCCGTCGCGCAGCAGCAGGCTGAAAGCAGCGAAGTAGGGGAACAGCACCCGGTTCACAAAGAAGCCGGGGCAGTCATTCACCACGATCGGCGTTTTGCCCATTTTGCTGGCCCATGCCACCACTTTACTCAGTGTCGCTTCACTGGTTTTCTCGCCACGAACGACTTCAACCAGCGGCATACGCGGCACCGGATTGAAGAAGTGCATGCCACAGAAGTTTTCCGGGCGCTGCAGCGCCTGCGCCAGCTGGCTGATAGGAATGGTTGAGGTATTGGAAGCAAGAATCGTATCCTGACGCAGATGCTGTTCGGTTTCTGCCAGCACTTTGGCCTTGATCAGCGGGTTCTCGACCACGGCTTCCACCACCACATCGGCCTGGTCAAAACCGGCGTAATCCAGGGTGGGCTGAATAGTGGCGATCACACTGGCGAGTTTACTGCCGTCGATTTTGCCGCGCTCCAGCAGCTTATTGAGCAGCTTGCTGGCTTCATTCATCCCCAGCGTTAACGCCTGCGGATTAATGTCTTTCATTCTGACTGGCACGCCTTTCCAGGCAGACTGGTAGCTGATGCCGCCACCCATAATGCCCGCGCCCAGTACCGCTGCATGAGCCGGAGCGCCGCTTTCGCTGCCGCGTTTTTTCGCCAGACTTTTAACGTACTGGTCGTTGAGAAAGATGCCGACCAGTGCGCGGGCTTCATCAGACTGCGCCAGCGGCACAAACGCTGCCGTTTCAAGTTTCAGCGCATCATCACGACCCAGGCTGGCCGCCGCTTCAATCGTTTTTACGGCCATCAGCGGAGCGGGATAGTGTTTACCTGCGGTCTGCAGCACCATCGCTTTCGCAATCGTGAAGCTCATCGCCGCTTCAATCGGGCTGAGTTTCAGCGGTGCCAGTTTCGGTGCCCGGCGTGCGCGCCAGCTGTCATCTGCGGCAGCGGCCTTAAGCATGGTGATCCCCGCCTCGCGCAGTTTCTCACGCGCCACTACCGCATCGACCAGACCGAGTTTCAGGGCGGCATTGCCATCCACATCTTTACCCGCTGCAATAATTTCCAGCGCACTGTCGGCACCCAGCAGGCGCGGTAGTCGCACGCTGCCACCAAAGCCGGGCATGATGCCGAGTTTTGTTTCCGGCAGGCCAATACGGGCGTCCGCAGTGGCGATACGCAGATCGGTTGCCAGTACGCATTCGCATCCGCCACCCAGCGCATAGCCGTCAATGGCGGCCAGGGTTGGCACCGGTAAATCTTCAAGACGGTTGAAGATGCTGTTGGCGTAGCTCAGCCACTGACTCAGTTTTTCGGTGGGTGCATCAAACAAAGAAAGGAACTCGGTGATATCCGCGCCCACAATAAAAGCAGGTTTAGCGGAGCTCAGCAGCAGGCCGCGCAGTTCTGGCTGCTGTTCCAGCACCGCAATCGCCTCGCCCAGACTGGCGACCGTTTGCGTATCGAGCTTATTGACCGAGCCTGTAGCGTCAAAAACCAGCTCGGCGATGCCATCGTCCTGCCAGTGAAGAGTAAGGTTAGCGCCTTGGTAGAGCATGTGCGTCTCCTGAAACCGCGAAAGGTGATCTGGTCATACCAGATGATCGTGAGTGTGGGAGCGATGTTAATTATTTGCAAACTGCTCTTTGCTTATTTGCTAACAAGATCACAGCTGCGCCGACTTCGGCATCTGCACAAGGGGTATGCTAAACTTGCGGCCATTTCGCGACACTGGAGAGACGTCAATGGATTCACTGAAGACCTTGTATCACGCGCATATCGCCACGTTGCAACAACGGGCGCAGCAGGTGCTGGCACGCAATAAACTGGATGCGATGTTGATCCATTCCGGTGAATTGTTGACGGTGTTTCTGGATGACCACACCTATCCATTTAAGGTGAATCCGCAGTTCAAGGCCTGGGTGCCGGTAACGCAGGTGCCTAACTGCTGGCTGTGGATTGACGGGGTGAACAAACCGAAACTGTGGTTCTACTCTCCGGTGGATTACTGGCACAACGTTGAACCGTTGCCGGATAGCTTCTGGACCGCGGATGTTGAGGTTATCGGCCTGAAAAATGCCGATGAGATTGCGCAACTGCTGCCTGCACAGCGCGATAACGTCGCCTATATCGGCCCGGTTAACGCGCGTGCGGCTCAGCTCGGTATCACTTCCGGCAATATCAATCCGAAAGCGGTGATCGACTTCCTGCATTTCCATCGCAGCATCAAAACAGATTATGAACTTGCCTGCCTGCGCCAGGCGCAAAAGCTGGCGGTTGCGGGTCATCGCGCAGCGAAAGAGGCGTTCTCTGCAGGCTTAAGCGAGTTCGATATCAATCAGGCCTATCTGACAGCGACCGGGCATCGCGATACTGATGTGCCTTACGGCAATATCATCGCGCTGAATGAACACGCTGCGGTGCTGCACTACACCCGGCTGGATCATCAGCCACCGGCGAAACGCCACAGCTTTTTGATTGATGCCGGTGCTGAGTATCTTGGCTATGCCGCCGATTTAACCCGCAGCTATGCGGCGCAGAGCAGTTCGCTCTATGCCAGAATGGTTGAGGCGATGAACGCGGAAGAGCTGGCGCTGATCGCTATGCTGAAAGCGGGCGTGCGCTACACCGATTATCATCTTCAGATGCACCAGCGTATTGCGAAGATGTTGCTGAAGTTTGAGCTGGTACAGGGGATCAGCGAAGAAGCGCTGGTGGCTGAAGATCTGACCGGTCCGTTTATGCCACATGGTCTGGGACATCCGCTGGGTCTGCAGGTGCATGACGTGGCTGGCTTTATGCAGGATGATCAGGGCACCCATCTGGCCGCGCCCGCGCAATATCCTTATCTTCGCTGCACCCGCGTGCTGCAACCGGGCATGGTCTTAACCATCGAGCCGGGCTTCTATATTATTGACTCATTACTGGCGCCGCTGCGTGCGGGCCGTTTCAGTCAGCACTTTAACTGGCAGGCTATCGATGCGCTTCGGCCTTATGGCGGGATTCGTATCGAGGACAACGTGGTGATCCATGCGCATCGCGTTGAGAATATGACCCGCGATCTGCATCTGGCCTGATGGACGCTTTTGATATTCCGGCTGTGCCAGTTAGCAGCAGTGAGGAGACGATCAAAAAGAGTCGCTTCATTACGCTACTGGCACACACCGAAGGCGCTGAGGCGGCACGCGCGTTTGTCCAGCAGGTGAAAAGCGAGCATCCCGCTGCCCGGCATCACTGCTGGGCGTGGGTCGCGGGCGCACCGAATGATTCCCAGCAGCTTGGCTTCTCTGATGATGGGGAACCCTCGGGCACGGCCGGCAAACCGATGCTTGCGCAGCTGATGGGCGCAGATATTGGCGAGATTACCGCCGTCGTCGTGCGTTATTACGGCGGCATCATGCTGGGAACCGGCGGCTTAGTAAAAGCCTATGGCGGTGGGGTCCAGCAGGGACTTAAGCTGCTGCCACGGCAGCGCAAAGTACCGATGAAGCTGTTCACCTTGCAATGCGACTATCCACAGCTCAGCGATATTGAACGGCTGGTTCAGCGTTTCGACGGTAAGGTGACCGACAGTCAGTTTCAGGATCGCATTGCATTGACGCTGGCTGTACCTTACGGACAAATCGACGGATTCAAAAAAAATCTGTCAGACTTTAGTCGGGGCGCGTTATCGCTTATCCCGCTCACACCCTGATGTTCATCTCTATTATTTAAAGGAACGGCTGAATGCACTTTCGCGCCATTACCCGCATAGTCGGTCTGCTGGTGATCCTCTTTTCAGTGACGATGATTTTGCCCGGTCTGGTCGCCCTCATTTATCGCGATGGGGCGGGGCGGGCGTTTAGCCAGACCTTTATGATGGCGCTGGTGATTGGCTCGCTGCTGTGGTGGCCGAATCGTAAAAAGAAAACCGAACTCAAACCGCGGGAAGGGTTCCTGATCGTCGTCCTGTTCTGGACGGTGCTGGGCAGCGTAGGGGCCATGCCCTTTATCTTTGCCGAGCAGCCGCATCTTTCGGTGACGGATGCATTCTTTGAATCGTTCTCGGGCCTGACAACGACTGGTGCCACCACGCTGGTGGGACTGGATTCGCTGCCCAAGGCGATCCTCTTCTATCGGCAGATGCTCCAGTGGCTGGGCGGTATGGGGATCATCGTGTTAGCGGTGGCGATACTGCCGATTCTGGGCGTCGGGGGCATGCAGCTCTATCGCGCTGAAATGCCGGGGCCGCTGAAAGATAACAAGATGCGGCCACGTATCGCCGAGACGGCCAAGACACTCTGGCTAATCTACGTTCTGCTGACGGTGGCCTGTGCGCTGGCATTGTGGCTGGCGGGCATGCCGGCGTTTGATGCTATCGGCCACAGCTTCTCGACCATCGCCATTGGCGGCTTTTCTACCCACGATGCCAGCATCGGCTATTTTCATAGTGGCACCATCAATACCATCGTGGCGGTGTTTCTGCTGATCTCAGGCTGTAATTACGGCCTGCACTTTGCCATGTTAAGCGGACGTAATTTGCGCGTGTACTGGCGCGACCCGGAATTCCGCATGTTCATTGGCGTTCAGCTGACGCTGGTGTTGATCTGCACGCTGGTGCTCTGGTTCCACAATGTCTATGCCAGCGGCTGGCAGACGCTGAATCAGGCCTTCTTTCAGGTCGTTTCCATGGCAACGACGGCGGGATTCACGACCGACAGCATCGCACGCTGGCCATTGTTCCTGCCGGTGCTGCTGTTGTGCTCAGCCTTTATTGGCGGCTGTGCCGGTTCAACCGGCGGTGGCCTGAAGGTGATTCGCATCCTGCTGTTATGCAAGCAGGGTAACCGTGAGCTTAAGCGCCTGGTTCACCCCAATGCGGTCTACACCATTAAGCTGGGTAATCGGGCGCTTCCGGAACGTATCCTTGAAGCCGTCTGGGGATTCTTCTCGGCCTATGCACTGGTGTTCCTGGTCAGCATGCTGGCGATCATCGCCACCGGTGTCGATGACTTCTCGGCTTTTGCTGCGGTTGCCGCGACGCTCAACAACCTCGGGCCGGGCCTGGGGGTAGTGGCTGATAACTTCACTTCAATGAATGACGTGGCGAAATGGATTCTTATTTCTACCATGTTGTTTGGGCGTCTCGAGGTATTTACCTTGCTGGTGCTGTTCACGCCTACTTTCTGGCGCGAATAATTAATAAGGATGCTGACATGAAAGCGCTGATTCTCTATTCCACTCGCGACGGACAAACAAAGAAGATTGCCTCTTCTATTGCTGAGGTGATCCGTCAGCAGCAACCATGTGATGTGCTGGACATCCAGGATGCTACCCTGCCTGACTGGACGCAGTATGATCGCGTGCTGATTGGCGCCTCGATCCGCTACGGCCATTTCCAGCCGGTCGTCGATAGGTTCGTTAAGCAGCACCTCAAGGAATTGCAGCAGCGTACCAGCGGTTTCTTTTCGGTGAACCTGACAGCGCGGAAACCGGAGAAGCGTTCGCCTGAAACTAACGCCTATACGCAAAAGTTTCTGGCTAACTCTCCGTGGCAACCCGATTGCTGTGCCGTGTTCGCGGGCGCACTTTATTATCCGCGCTATCGCTGGTTCGATCGCGTCATGATTCAGCTGATTATGCGTATGACCGGTGGCGAGACAGATTCAACGAAAGAAGTGGAATACACGGACTGGCAGCAGGTTCGCACTTTTGCCAATGATTTTGCACAGTTACCAGGCAAATCGTAGCGAAATAGCGCGATTTGATGAAAATTACTGCGAACGATAATCTTTTCGTAATAAACACTTGTCAGCCCGCGCGAACTCCCTATAATGCGCCTCCATCGACACGGAACACCGGCAACGGGAAACGGGTCGGGAGGCACAGGAGACTGCGCCGCCGGAGAAAAAACTTCTGAAAAAGAGGTTGACTCTGCAGGAGGAAAGCGTAATATACGCCACCTCGCGACAGGACGCTAACGCACTGTTCGCACTGCTCTTTAACAATTTATCAGACAATCTGTGTGGGC